>ULJH01077530.1_pt1 | contig 38264 bp, 32 predicted proteins | sample 1950781 | NCBI WGS metagenome assembly ULJH01 (sample SAMEA4835462, study PRJEB28245) | human gut metagenome | biome: gut microbiome; material: fecal sample | place: Denmark | collected 2008 | reverse complement strand
CGGAAGATCAATATACTCTGTGCCCTCTGCCTTGTATTCCTTCCTGCTGCCATCCGGATACTGCATATAGAACACCAGACCTTCCGGAATCAGATGCTGCGCAATGGAGGTCACCGCTTCCACCGTTCCGCCCGGATTGTTTCGAAGATCCACGATCAGTCCCTTCATTCCCTGATCCTGCAGCTTCTCAAGCTCCTCAGTAAACTGCTCCGGGGTCACATCGTCAAACTCCGCAATCTGCAGATAGCCGATCTGATTCTCAAGCATTTTCCCGGCAACCGTCTCCGAATGCACTTCCTCTCTGGTCACATCAAATTCCATTTCCTTGCCGTCGCGAATGACAGTAAGGTGGACCACCGTTCCTTTTTCTCCCTTGATCCGACTGACCGCCATATCAAGCTCCAGATCCTGAAGAAGCTCTCCATCCGCCTTCCACAGAATATCGTCTGCCTGAAGACCCGCTTTTTCTGCCGGGGCCCCCGCGATGACCCCTGCTATTTTCGGACAGCCCATTGAGGAATCTCTGGACACGTAGGCACCAATCCCCGTATAGGTTCCGCTGATGGTTTCATTCAGCTTCTCCACCTCTTCAGTCGTGTAGTATACCGAGTACGGGTCATCCAGAGCTTCCAACATGCCCTTGTAGATTCCTTCCTCCAGCTGCTCATCCGTCACTTCGTCTGCTTTATAATAGTGCTCTTCAATAAGCTGCTTCAGAACCTCCGCCTTCTGTGCGGTCTGCGCAGAAAGAATTCCTTTGGAAAACAGAACATTCCCGCTCCAGGCGTTCAAACCGGCTGCCATAAGAAGTGCTCCCGCCAATGCTCCCGCTGAAAAAACAGCAAGCCCCCTCCGTTTCTTCTTTCCCGCTTTCTTTTCTGCGGAAGCTGCATATTCAGGCTTTTCTGCTCTTCTTTCTTCTTCGCTCAATGCTTGTTTCTCCCGATCCGATTCGATTTACCCGTTCCGATCTGCTTGTTTACTGTCCCAGATAGTTCCACGGGCTTACGTATGATCCATTCAGACGCACCGAGAAATGCAGGTGCGGTCCTGTCGAATTTCCGGTGCTTCCGACTGCCGCAATCTGATCCCCTGCACTGACCTCCTGCCCGCTGGATACATAAAGTGCACTTGCATGCATGTAAATTGTGTACAGGCCGTCCCCATGATTGATCATTACATAATTGCCCATGGAGGATTCATAGGTCGCTGCAACAACCACGCCGTCCGCAGCAGCAAGAATCGGAGACCCGCCCGGTGCTGCCATATCCAGTCCGCTGTGGAAAATCGTTCTCCCGTAAATCGGGTGCACGCGATAGCCGAACTCCGAAGAGATGTACGTATAAGACGGAGCCGGCCACACAAAAGCGCCTCCGCTGTATTTTCTCTGGCCGGCAAGTGCCCGCTTGTCCGCCGCAACTGCTGCCTCCAGTGCCGCAATTGCTGATGTCTGCTGATTCAGCTGAGACTCATATTCCTCGATGGTAGAAGCCGACTCTGCAATCTCAGATTCTGTGCTTGCAATCTGATTCCTTTTCTCCGCAATCAGAGCCGTCATGTTGGACTCTTCCGCCTCCACGGCCTTCTTCTCGTCATCCAAAGTCTGCTTCTCTTCCTCCAGAGCCTCCTTGGTCGCAGCAACAAGCTTTGTCTGCTCCCGGTAACGCTTCAGAAGATTCTGATCATAATTGGAAAGCTGCTCGATGTAATAAGCCTTATTCAGAAAATCACCGAAATTCGCGGACTGCAGAAGGACCTCCAGCATATACGTGTTCCCCTTCTCATAGATGAACTTGCAGCGCTTTTTCATATTCTCATACTGCGCCTGCTGCGTATCCTCCGCCTTCTGGAGCTCCGTCTCCGTTCGCGTAATGTCCGCTTCCTTGTTCTCAATCTGCTGCTTCAGGCTGTCGATATTCCCCTGAATTTCCGTCAGCTGCGTATCCAACTGTGTCACATAGGTATTCAGATCCGCCTTCTTGTTCTCCAGATTCGCCTTCATGGTCTTCAGATTACTGATGCTACTCTGAACCTGCTTGCGTTCCTGCTTTGCAGCCTCAATCTGATTTTCTTTTTCCTTAATGGATTCTTCGGTGACCTCATCCGCCAGTACGGTAAAAGCAAGCGGCTCCGCCATCACCATAAAGCCAAAAAGCAGTGCGCAGAAAGCTGCGCACCGCCAGAAGTATTTTCCTGATAATCCGCCGCAAAGACGGCACTTTCCTTTGTGATTTCTATCAGACATGCAAGTGTTTCCTTACCGTAATGATACTCCCGAAAAAGCCGATTCCGACACCCAGAACAAGGGAGACCGGAAGCAGATAGTGGAAAACCGCGTCAACCGACTGGAACTGAAGGAAATTCATGAGAACAGAAAATTTCCCGGTAATCACTTCCACTGCTTTGTTATACAGCCAGTAAACCAGAATCAAAGGAATCACTGTGCCGACCAGGCCGATCATCACACCCTCGATCACATACGGAGCCCGGACGAACAGATCCGTTGCACCGATATATTTCATAATGGAAATCTCTTCCCAGTGGGTGGTAATTCCCATCGCAATGGTATTGCTGATCAGGAAAACCGATACCACCAGAAGCATGGCAATGATTGCAATCGAAGCATACATAATCAGCGTGTTTGCTCCGGAAAGCGTATCTGCCGTCAGCTCGGACCGGTTAACCAGGCGAACCTGATTCAGTCCCTCCAGATAATTTACAAGATCCGCCTGCTTGGACACATCCGACAGATAAATTGCAAGATTTGCGGAATTCGCCAGCGGGTTTTCCGTGAAACCGTCCGCATAGCCCTGCAGGTAATCCTGGGAAAAGCCCTCCCAGGCCTGCTCTGCTGAAACGTATTCTACTCTGGAAACCTCCGGCCGTTCCTCTACAGCTACCTTCAGCTGAAGAATTTCATCCTCTGTCGTCCCTTCCTGAAAGAACACCGTTACCGAAACGCCCTGCTCTGCCGTATTCATGATCGAACGTATATTGAACAGCACGGAGAAAAACAGGCCGAACATAAACAGGCACGCGGAAATGGTTGCAATGGACGCACAGGTATATCCCTTATTCTTCCCCATGTTCCGGAAGCTCTGTCCAATGGCATAAAAAATATTATTAATCCTCATAATAATCGTACCCGTCCGAATCTACATCCTGATACTCATACAGCTCTTCCTCGTAATCGGAATATGCTTCCTGTGCCGTATCACTGATGATTTCACCGCGCTTCATCTCAATCACGCGCTTATGCATGCGGTCCACCACCCCGCGGTCATGTGTTACAACAAGCACCGTGGTTCCTGTTTCACGGTTCGCCCGGTCAATCAGCTGCATGATCTCCCACGCAGTATCCTGATCCAGATTACCGGTCGGCTCGTCAGCCAGAAGAAGAAGCGGCTTGTTCACGAGCGCACGGGCAAGCGCAACACGCTGCTGCTCTCCTCCGGAAAGCTGTGTAACCTGTCTTTTATACTTGTCTGCCATGCCCACCATCTGAAGAACGCTGGTTACATTGTGCTTCATCTGATTCTTCGGCACCATGAGAATACGCTGTGCAAACGCAACGTTTTCATACACATCGCGGTCCTTCAAAAGCCGGAAGTCCTGAAATACAATACCGATGTTGCGGCGAAACTTTGATATTTTGCTGTGACGGATGCGATTCAGGTCATAGCCGAGAACCTCTATGGAGCCATCTGTCGCCCGCAGCTGCCGCATAATCATCTTCAGAAGTGTGGATTTGCCCGAGCCGGTTTCTCCGGTAATAAAAACAAATTCACCCTCATGAATTTCCAGATTGGCATCGATAACACCAGGTGCGTCTTTGGAATACTGTTTGCTCACATGACGAAGGGAAATCACCACATCGTCTGCGGGCCTGTACGAATTTCTTCTCATGAATTACTGATTCTCCTGATCCATATACTTCATATACTTCACGACCATCAGCGCAATCTTGAAGGTAATGGCGTCTTCAAAGATGCGCAGATCCAGTCCCGTGCTCTTCAGCAGCTTATCCAGTCGGTACACCAGCGTATTCCGATGAATGAACAGCTGTCTTGAGGTCTCCGAGACATTCAGATTGTTCTCAAAGAATTTATTGATGGTGGTCAGCGTTTCCTCATCAAATTCATCCGGCCGCTTGTCCTTGAAGATTTCACGGATGAACATCCGGCACAGAGGAAGAGGAAGCTGATAAATCAGACGTCCGATTCCCAGCTGATCGTAGGCAATGACGTCCTTCTCTTCAAAGAAGATCCGGGAAACATCCAGGGCCATTCTTGCTTCCTTGTAGGAATGGCTGATCTCCTTCAGCTCTCCGACCACAGTTCCGTAAGCAACCCGTGCATCCTGAATGCCATTTTCCTGCAGGTAATTCAGGACTCCATCCGCATATCTTGCGACTGCCTCATCCGCGTGGTCGCTTTCTGTGGCATGAATGATGACAACGCTGTTCTCATCCACCTGTGTCACAAAATCGCCTGATCCGGGCCCGATCATCCCCTGCAGAATCACCAGTGCATCGCGGTCACGATCGCGGCTTCTCCCGTACTGTGTCTTCACCAGCATGACAACACGCGGCGCATTTGCCTGAATGTGCAGCTTCTTCGCCCGCTCATAAATATCGATCAGCAGAAGATTATCAAGCAGCAGATTCTTCATGAAGCTGTCCTTGTCATAATGCTCCTTGAACGCTCCGACAAGACTCTGAATCTGATATGCCGCCATCCGGCCTACAAGCAGGGAATTATCCGTGATGCCATTGATCACCAGAATATATTCCAGCTGGTTCTCATCAAACACCTTGAAAAACTGGAACGGTCCGGCCGCCTGCGAATCCGCCGGAGACGCTGCAAAATCCGGAATGGCTGCAGCCGCTTCTCCAAACACCGCCTGCGTCGCTGCCACCTCGTGCCCATCCGCATCCATCACGCAAAGATCAAGATGCGAAATTTCCTTCACTCCATCAATTGTATTCTGTAAAACCTGATTTGAAATCATGCCCCCACACTCTTTCCCGGATCTACGTTTGCCGGCATAAAATCCGGCAAAGAACAATCTGCATTACCCCATATAAAGTTTATTTTAAAGCACCATTACAAAAAAATCCATAAAGATCATGTAACCGGCTGAAATCACCACTCCGATCCATCCCCATGCTGAGAACCTTCTTTTTCCCGCCGCGTTTCCATCCTTCCTCTGCACAGTTCCCATCCGGCACTCCGTCTCCGGCACTTTTTTCCGGGAGGAGGACCGCATCCACCGCAGAATTACAAAAAACAATGCCACTCCTGCTGCCGCCAGAATCGCAGCCGGAATCAGCTCTGCCGCCTGAGGAAGTACTGTTCCCACCGAAGATTCCGAAAGGGACGCAGCATCTGCCCCTGCCGTTTCAAGCACCTCCGGTTCCATTCGGTACATCGCCGTAACCTCTGCCGTATTGAACATCTGGTGCATAAGTACCGAAATCCAAAGGCTTCCCCCCGCCTCATCGGCAAGCGCAAGGAAGATTCCCATCGCCGCCGCATACACGAACTGATTGAAGTTCATATGAAACAGTCCGAACAGAATTCCCGAAAAAACAGCGGCGCCGATCGCACCATTCCCCTTCTTCAGATTCTGAAAGAAAAAGCCCCGGAAAATAATCTCCTCGCAGAAAGGACCTGCAATCCCAATCAGAAGAATCATTTCCCACATGGGTCTGTCGACAATTGCGCCGCTCATCTGTTCCACCGCATTCTCCGTAAAATACAGTGACAGTTCATTCAAAAAGGTGCACGCCGGATACACCGCCGCCGTCAGCAGCAGTGCCTGCAGAATCTGAATCGGCCGGATCCGGCAGAGCGGAAACAGTGTTCCCGCCGCCACACCGGAGCAGGCCGCAAAAACCAGCATCGGCACCAGCGCGAGTCCCTCGCTGAAAACAGTAGATATCGTAATCCCATACAGCTGTGGAAAAAACAGTCCTGCAATCCCATAGGAAAGACTCCCCACGATCTGGACTACCGTCATGGCAAAGAACAAATTGCCAGCCCGCTGGGATGACAGTACACCCTTTTCTGTCTTCATTCCTGCTCTGACCTCTTACTGTAACCGGATATCATTCTCTCCGATGGTAATTTTTCCTGCCTTAAGAAGGTGACCGACGGCACGCTTGAACTGTGCCTTGCTCATCTGCATTTCCATGCGAATCCGTTCCGGATCCGCCTTGTCCGTAAACGGAAGCAATCCGCCATTTTCCGCCATTTTCTTCAGGATAATTTCCGCATCCTTGTTCATCTGATCTGCCGCAGGCTCCCGCAGCGTAAGATCCAGCTTTCCGTCCGGCCGTACCTGGCGGACTCTCGCCTTAATCTTATCCCCGACCTTCAGATCACGCACCAGCTCCTTCTTCGGGATCAGTGCAGAATACCGGTCATCCACAGCAACGAAGCGGCCGAAATTCTCACTGGTTTCATAGACCGTTCCCGTCACCTCATCTCCCTTGTGATACGGGCTGTCCTGGGAAAGCCACGGATAGACATTCATGGTTGCGGCAAGCCGTCCGCTTTTATCCAGATAGACCGCGCAGAGAATGCTCTGTCCCTTCTGCACGCGCTGGTCTCTCGGCTGCTCATGAAAAGGAAGCAACAGATCCTTGTCCAGCCCCCAGTCAAGGAAAGCGCCGATTCTTCCAACCTCCTTCACGGTGAGGTACCCCACCTCATGCAGCGTCAGCTTCGGTTCCTTCCGCGTCGCGATCAGACGGTCTTCCGAATCCTTATAAAGGAACACCGTGACCTCGTCGCCTGCTGCCGCGCCCTCCGGCACCTGCGTGCGGGGAAGCAGGACATGCTCCGCATCCTTCCCTTCGCTTTCTTCCTTCTCTTCTGTTTCCGGAGCCCTCTCCTTCAGATAGACGCCCATTGGCACCATTTTCTCTACAACCAGCGTCTGCTTCTCTCCAACTCTGAACATGTCATTTCCGTCCTTTCGTTATTTCTGCCACCGCACAGGTTCCCCCGTCGGCATGATTCAGCGCGATCATAATGGTCTCTTCGTCCGTCCGGAATACTTCCGGAACAATCACATCCCCCAGATACGCCTGCTTCTTATACTCAACGCGGAGCCGTGCAATCTGCGCGTCCTCCGGTCCGTATTCCATTGCCATCCGCACATATTGTCCGTTGTTCACATGATGGTTGCTGTCAAGAAACTGCTCCGTGATCCGAATCGGCTCCATTTTCTCTCCGCCCTCTTCCGGCACACGGATCTTACGGGGCAGATATTCCATATCAAATTTCGGAAGCAACTCATACGCGCTGCAGATTTCCTCACCTGCCCTGACCGGGACGCCCCGCTCAAGATCAATCAGCGACCAGACCGAATTCGCATTCACAAGCCGCTCCCCATCCGCACTCTCCAGCATGAAATTGCGCATGCCCATAAAGCCATGGATATCATACGGCGATGTTCCCGCAACAATGGGATCCCCGAGGCGCGGAAGCCTCCGGATATCAATCTGCCAGTAATTTACCACCCAGGCAAGATGTCCCTTCTTCAGATAGTCCATCCCAACCCCAAGGTCTTCCGACTGAAAGGTGGAGCAATCCTGAAAATAATCAATCAGCGATTCCATCCGGAGAATTCCATCCGGATCCGTCTCGCTGAATCTCACTCTTCCCGAAAAAGTATACACAAGGCCTCCCATCTCAATCCATTTTCGCCTTCCCTTTCTTTCCGAAAGGATGTACCCATTATAACAGAGTTCTGCAAGCCTCCTTATACGCAGAAAAATCCCCCGGAAAATCCGAGGGACTTTATCCGTGTCTCTTTTAAAAAGCCGGACCAAAGCTCCGTTTTCCGGGGGACATTTTTATTTGATCAGACCCATCAGTGACGGAATGCCCAGAGACAGTGCCGGCACATAGGTTACCAGAAGCAGCAGTGCAAACAGAACCGCAAAGTACGGAATCAGCTTCGGCGTTACCTTTTCAATCGAGACACCGCCAATGCCGCAGCCGACAAACAGAACCGATCCTACCGGGGGAGTGATGTTTCCGAGGCACATGTTGAAAATCAGCATGACGCCGAACTGAATATCACTCATGCCAAGGCTCTGTGCGATCGGCAGGAAAATCGGAGTGAAAATCAGGATTGCCGGTGTAATGTCCATGAACATGCCGACCACCATCAGAATGATGTTCATCAGCAGGAAAATGACATACTTATTATCGGAGATCGCCATCAGTGCATTGCTGATCGCAGACGGAATTCCCGCATATGCCATGACAAAGCTCATCGCAGAGGATGCAGAAATCAGAAACAGAATGATACCGGAGGTCTTCGCAGAATCCAGCAGAATCTTCACAAAGCCCTTCAGCGTCAGATTCCTGTAAATAACAGAGAGAATCAGGCAGTACAGAACCGCTACGCCCGCGCCTTCCGTTGCAGTAAAGATACCGGAAACAATACCGCCGATGACAATGAGAATCAGAAGAAGCGACGGAATGGCATCCCATACAATCTTTCCGATGCTCTTGCTCTTATCGCGTCCGGTTGCCTTCATACCAGCTCTCCTGGCCATAACAAAGGCGACCGCCATGCAGCCGATGCCCATCAGAATTCCGGGCACATACCCCGCCATGAACAGGGTGGAAATGGATACGCCGCCTGCCACGGTAGAATATACAATGAAGGCCGAGGTCGGCGGAATCAGAAGTCCCGTCGGAGCCGACGCAATGTTTGCCGCCGCACTGAAGGCAGGATCATAGCCCTGCTCCTTCTCGGAAGGGCTGATGCAGCCTCCCATCGCCGAAGCTGCCGCAACGGATGAACCGGAGAGCGCTCCGAACAGCATGTTGCCGAGAATATTTGCCTGTGCAAGGTTTCCCGGAATTCTTCCCACGAACAGCTGGGCAAATGCGATCAGCCTCTTGGCAATGCCGCCGTTATTCATGATATTACCTGCAAGGATGAACAGCGGAATGGCCAGGAGCGAAAAGCTCTCCACACCGGAATTCATCTTCTGCATCGTGATGAACGTGATCTGGTCCCAGGAAAGTGTGGACATTACCGTCACAATGGAAGAGACAATAATGCTGACAGAGATCGGAACTCCCAGAAACAGCAGTACGCCGAATACAATAAACAGCAGAGCTGTTGTAACTCCAATACTCATCTGTTGTTGCCTCCTTTTTCTTCTTTCTTCTCTGCATCAACCTTCTCTCCGGTAATGTCTTCAAAAAGATTGATCAGCTGTGCAAAAATAATAAATATTCCGGACACCGGTGCACAGGAATAAACAAGACTTCTCGGAATTCCAAGAAGCGCTGAGAACTCCATTTTCGCAGAAATCGCAAGCTTGAATCCGCCGATGGTAATCACCATGACAGCCAGTGCAAGAATGAGAACATCAATCGCAATCATCAGGATCTTATGAGGAACGCCAGTCAGCTTGTCACGTACAATCGTCAGTGACATGTGCTCTCTTGTAGAGAATGCGTACGCCGCACCGATGAATCCGGTCCAGATCAGCGAATACTTTACCAGTTCCTCCGTGAAGGCCGCCGGATGGTTCAGGATGTAGCGGGTAAATACCTGCCACAGGACCAGAAACGTCATGAAGGAAAGAAGAATCGCGCAGGCAGCGGAAAGAATCCGGTCCATCCAGATCTTCACTATGCCGAGTACTTTTTTTACCTGTGCCTTATTCATTGCCGGCCTCCTTTTCATGTACTTCTTCGATGATGCCAAGGAGATGATCTACTCCCGGGTACTCATTTCTGTATTTTGCAACCATGTCCGCCGTTGCATCGCGGAAGGCCTGCTTGTCAATGTCGTTCACAAAGGTCACGCCCATCTCATCCTGCGCTTCCTGAATGGCCTCCTGAATGGCATCGTCCCACATCACCTTGTGTGCATCCGTGGAATCATAGGCAGCCTGCAGAATGATCTGCTGATCCTCCGGGGAAATGCGATCCCAGACCTTGGAGCTCATCACCAGAACATCCGGAATCATCGCGTGCTGGTCAGAGGAATATACCTTGCAGACTTCTCCGTGCTTTCCTGTCGTCAGTGCCGTTTCATTGTTCTCCGTTCCATCAATAATACCGGTCTGAAGCGCAGTATAGACATCGCCGTAGGACATGGCAACCGGAGTCCCGCCAAGTGCCGAAATCAGATCCGTCTGCGTCTTCATATCCTGTACGCGGATCTTCAGTCCCTTCAGATCCGAAGGCTCGCGGATGGCCTTGTTCTTTGTATAGAAGGAACGCGCTCCCGAAGTGTAATAGGTCAGGACCGTAAAGCCATCCTCCTTTGTGGAAAGGAAGAAATCTCTCATCTCCTGAGAATCCATTACCTGATAGAAATCCTGCTCGTCATCAAACAGATACGGAAGACCGAATGCATTGTATGCCTCATTGTAGGTTGCAAGGCCAGGTGCGGAAACCTTGGTCATGGCGATGACTCCCGCCTGAAGCTGCTCCAGATTCTCCGTCTCCGAGCCAAGCTGCCCGTTCGGGAAAATATTGATGATGATTCGTCCGCCGGTTTTCTCCTTCACCTCATCCGCAAACTGTGTCATTGCGATGTGCACCGTGTGTGTTTCCGACAGACCGTGTGCCAGCGTCAGCACCATCGGATTCTCAGCCGTTGCCTGATCACTTGTCACCGCGCTGCTCTGAGCAGAGCTGCATCCGGTCAGTGCGGTGATCGCAAGAATTCCCGCCACAGCAAGTGCTGCAAGTTTTTTGATCATACTTTTTCTCCTCATATTTTCATTTCTCATGATCACATTCCAATCAAATCAAACTGTTCGAAGGAAATCAGAACCTTGTGGTCCTTCTTCGGGTTTGTATAGTGAATCTGAACCGATTTCAGTCTCTGGCTGTAATACCAGCCCTCCGCCGCCTCTTCGTATTTCCTGCGGTGAAGGAAATGAGGCAGTTCTTTTCCATCCACCTGAACATAGAACGGAGCCTTCTCGCGATGAATCACATCCAGAGAGATGGTCTCAACAGCGGTCTCGTAGTTTCCTTCATTTGTGAAGGAGATCTCTGTTCTGGTTCCTGCCGTTGCCGCAATCGTTGTTTTCAGGTACGCGCCTTCCTGATAATCATTGCTGACTCCGTCATCCTCATACAGAACGAACTCGGAATCCACATCCGGTGCCATCAGGATTTCCAGCTCCGTTGTTTTTTCTGTCATCAGATTCATCAGATGATTTCCGGACATCGGTACAATCGCTCCGGATTTTACGAACATCGGGATGGACGCAAGATCCACAGGAATCTCGATCTCTTCTCCTGCCGGATACGGCATTCTTGTCCGAAAATCATAGAACTGCACGTTCTCATCTTCTGCCTTAGGCAGATAGACCTTCCGAGTCTTTGCCCCCTTCTCCACAACATTTGCGATCAGAAGGCTGTCTCCCCACATGAAGCTGATTCCTTCGTTCCAGGTCTTCTCATCCTGCTGGAAGGCCATGAACAGGGGCTCCATGAGCGGCAGGCCAGTCACATGTGCGCGATACATCAGGGAGTACAGGTACGGGCTCATCTTGTAGCGGAGATCAATGGCATCCTTGATGTACTGCTTCTTGTCACCGTACATCCAAGGCTCCGTCACAGTATTGTCCGTGTTTGTGGAATGGATGGAGAAGCGCGGCATGAAAATTCCGTTCTGCACCCACCTCACAAACAGCTCCGGCTCCGGAGATACTCCGTAGAAGCCTCCAACATCGCAGCCGGTATTGGCCATACCGGAAAGTCCGGAACCAAGAATGGTAGCAATGTTGTACTTCAGCGATTCCCAGCAGGTCAGGTTGTCGCCCGCCCAGACCTGTGCATACCGCTGAATGCCGGCGTGACCGGAACGGCAGACCGAGAAAGGCCGGACCTTCGGATTGTATTCCGTGATTGCCTCATTGGAAAGCTGGCACATCAGGTTGCTCATCACCGGCTTCATGGTTCCGATGGTGCTTCCCTTGCCCTCGAAATACACGCGGCAGTCCTTATCCACCATGGAGTCATACTCACAGTTATCGTTCCAGATGGATTCACATCCGTACTTCAGCAGGTTCTCTGTGATGTATTCCTTCCAGTGCTTTCTCGTCGATTCCTTTGTGTAATCGACAAAATAGCCTTTTCCGCCCCACCAGGTTCCGATTCCCGGTTTTTCCTCCGTGCTGTCCTTCACGAACATGTCCTTGTCCTCCATCTCCTGAAGGAGAGGATGAACAAGAAGCATGCCGGGCTTAATGTTAGGAGAGACCACAATTCCTCTCTTTTTCATCTGTGCAAACCAGCCTGCCGGCTCCTTGAACCGGTCATAATTCCAGGTAAAGCTGCATCTCTTGATGCCCTCCTCGGTTTCCACAGCGCAGTAACCGGAGGAAAGCTGAAAGCCGTCTGCCGGAATTCCTTCTTCCCGGGTGGTATCAATGAAATCCAGAACCGCATCATCCGAATCCTTCGGAAGCTCCGGATAATACATCGAGGAGCCAAGATAGCCAAGTGCTCCCTTGGGAAGCATCACCGCCTTTCCGGTCAGATCCGTATAGCGCTCTACCACCTCGCGAATCGACGGCCCCGCGATCAGGAACAGATCCAGATCTCCTGCATCCGCACAGAAGGTGGAATAGCGATGCCAGTAGTTCCGCTTCTCCCGTCCCATGTTAAAGGTGCATTCTGCCGTTGTGTGATAGAAATATCCAACCGCCTTCTTCTCTGCCCCCTGCAGCTTGATATAAAACGGGACATGCTTATAAAGCGAATCGGTTTCTGCCGGATTGTAGCCCATGGCATCACCGGGTGCCATGTTCATAAACTTTTCCGCCTTATTGATTTCTCCGGATTTCTCTCCAAAGCCATAGAAGCAGTCCTGCGCTTCTATCTGACTGGAGTGAAGTCTTCTTTTATTGGAATCCTCCCGATAGGCAAGATCCGGAATATCCGCATGAATCTGCGTTCCCTCAGCATCATAAACGCAGATACGGAAGGGATCCTTTTCCACCTCAACGCGGAGCTTTTCTCCCTGGATCACCGCTTTGTCTGCGCCGTCCGTCAGCTGCGCCTTTGCGGTTTCCACTCTCCTGCGATAATCCTTCATCAACTCGTCCGTCCGGGAATCCCAGGCTGTCATTACCAGACTGTAGGATGCCTCATCCCAATCTCCGTCAAACCCCGCGCGGATTCGAAGGATTTCATCCGTCAAAAACCACAGTCGAATCTCCACTGCGTCCGCCGCAATGGAATAGTAATTCTCTTTTGCCGTCACTGCTCCGGCTTTGTAGCATACCTTCATGCGCTCCTCCTGGATCTTTCTCTGAAAAAGTCGTTACATTTTCCAAACTTGCACTAAGATTCTAGAAAAAACAGATTTCAGAATCCACACATATTTTGCCTTGGATCGGTTGATTTTTTACATATCTTGCCCTATATTGAGATCGTCATTCCACAGGCAGTTTCCTGCTGCGGCGTATCCCGCAGCAATGAAATTCATAACATCGGAGAAAAAGCATGATCGACAAGGCACAAGCCTCTATGGACGCCGGTGCTCCCATCGCTCTGGAGCTGATCAGCACCGTCAACGACAACATGTCCAGTTCACATTTTCACGAATTCTATGAGCTGTATTTTCTCGATTCGGGAAACCGTTATCACGCCATTGATGACAAAATCTTTCTGACAACTCCAGGCGACTTTATTTTCTTTCCGCCGCTTACCATGCACCATTCCTTCAGCAATCTCGGCGTTCCTTTTTCCCGTATCGTCATTTATTTCCGGCCGGACATGATCGCCTCGGAGGAAATACGCGCGGCACTGTCGGATCCCTTCCGCATCTATCGTCCTGCAAAGGAAGTGCTCCGTGAGCTTCGGCGACTTGTTTATGGAATGCTCGATGAACAGGATCACCCCGGAGATTATCATTGGGAGCAGATGAATTCGATTCTGAACATGGTTCTGGTTCTGGTACTCCGACAGACACAGGTCCGCAAATATTCCGGCGGGAATCGCATCAACGAGGTGATCAGTTACATCCACGAAAACTATGCATCCGAAATCACCATTCCGGATCTTGCGGAACGCTTCGGAATGAGCGAGTACTATCTGTGCCGGCAATTCCGCAAATATTCCCGCAGAACCATCATCGAATATCTGCAGCGAACCCGGGTCATGAATGCAAAGCGCCTTTTCATGGAGACAGATCACAATGTCACACAGGTCGCCGCACTCACCGGATTCTCCAATCTCACACATTTCAATCGCGTATTCCGTACCATTTCCGGGCAAACGCCCTCGGAATACCGGAAGCAATGCCGGCTGATGGACAAACAGACAAAAAAAGCGCCCCCTTATGGACCAATGCCATAAAGGAGCGCTCCTTATTCTCTGTTTTGTTTTTCTTTTCGCTTTTGTAATAAGCTCCGCAGCCTGCGTTATCCCTTGACCGCGCCGGTGACCATGCCTTCGATGATCTTCTTAGAGAAAGCGAAGTAGAGGACAACGATCGGCAGCATGGTGATCAGCATACCGGACATAATCTTCGGGTAGTCCGATGCAAACTGGCCCTTGAAGTTCGTCATTGCAAGCGGTACCGTCTGCAGCGCCTGATTTCTGGAGCAGAGCACCAGCGCAAACGAGAACTCGTTCCAGCAGCTGAAGGACTGGATGATGGCAACCGTGGTCAGAATCGGCTTCGTGACCGGAAGAATGATCTTAACCAGCGTGTTCAGGAAGGAGCTTCCGTCAATCGCAGCCGCTTCCTCCAGCTCCACAGGAACGGATTTTATAAAGCTCTCGATCAGGAACACCGCGATTGGGATGCCGAATGCAACGTACGGAATAATCAGGGTGTACCACTGGTTTGCAAAACCAACCTTATTAAAGACAACGTAGATCGGTACCAGAAGGGAATGTACCGGGATCAGAAGGCCCATCAGGAAAATGGCATACAGCGGACGATTCATCTTGAAATCAATTCTTGCCAGGATATATCCGATGACAAAACCGAAAATCAGAATCAGAACCACCGACAGAACCGTCGTGCGGACGCTGTTCAGCATGGAGCTTCCAAGGTGATAGTCCTTGTTCGTCAGCACCTTGATATAATTTTCAAACGACGGATTGTGGGGAAGTCCGATGATGTCGGCATTGAACTCTCTCTTCTTCTTCAGGGAAGAGTAGAACATCCACACCAGAGGGAAAATGCAGGACAGAGAGAAAAGCCACAGCACTGCATTAATGACAACCGCCAGAACTCCGGTACCGAACTTCTGCGCAGGTGTTCTGGCACTTTTGACCTTTGTCATTTCAAATTCTTTCTGCTTTGCCATTTTATTCCACCCCCTTATCCTTCATTGCCAGATTCACAAGGGCACGGCTTCCCTGAATAACAACCAGGCTGATCACAAAGATTCCGACAGAAATCGCGGATCCATAGCCCATATTCGACTGTTCGAAGGAAACCTTATATCCGTACAGCGCCATAACCATGGAGGAGGTTCCGGGGCCGCCGGCCGTCATTGTATAAATATGATCGAATACCTTCATGTTGCCGGAAATGCAGAGCGTCAGGCAGACCATGATCATATTCTTAATAAGAGGAAGCACGATGTAAATTGCACGCTGGAACGCGTCGGCACCGTCCAGCTCCGCCACTTCAAAGATCTCCTTATCCACCGCAGCAATTGCCGCAAACAGGATGACCATGTAGTAGCCGATGTACTGCCACACCAGCGGAATGCTGACACAGCCAAGAACCAGAGTCGGCTCATTCAGCCACACCCGCGCGGCGTCGGCATGTCCTGTGGTCTCAAGGAACCAGTTCAGAATTCCTCTTTTGTAATCGAAAATCATTGTCCAGATCAGACCGATATAGACCGCAGAAATGGTGCTCGGGAAAAAGCCGAAGGTTCGGTGAACTCCCTTTAATTTCGCAAGTCTCGACTGGACCATCAGGACCAGAATAAAGGCGATGCCGACCTGTCCGATGATACATACCAGCACAATCAGAAGATTATGCCATACAGCCTGCCAGAACGTGCTGTCACCGACCAGTCTGCTGTAATTGGCAAGTCCGTTAAAGGTCTTGTTCGGACCGCCCTTCCATTCGAAGAAGCTGTAAAACAGTGCCGTAACCAGTGGTACAAATACAGAAAACACGTACCATACAACCGGGATAAACAGCAATGCGACGACCGTGCGCATTTTGGGTTTGATAGCCTTCAGCATAGACGAACCCCTCCCTGACTCTTCGTGTAAAGCCCTTTCATTTTGAAGCACTCTAATATATGAAACTCTTTCGTTTCGAAGTTCTGTGTTAGAAAAAGGGCCCCGAGGGGTAATCCGCGAGGCCCTTCTGATACGCTTTTGGAAAAGCGAATTCTTTTCAATTCCGATTCAGAAATTACTTGAGATAGTTCTCCTCATATGCCTTCTGAATGTCTGCAGCCAGATCCTTTGCAGTTCCCTTGCCGTTCATGAGCTCCTGAAGTCCGGTGTTGCATACCGACCATACAGCGGGGTCTACATAAGAGTCATAGATTTCGCAGGGAGTGGTATCTACATAAGAGTAGTTGTAGAAATCCTGAACAACCTGATCGAAGCCGGAGAGGTCAACGTCATCAACCTTGGTCAGTCCGCCGAGTGCATAGTTCTCAGCCACATAAGAAGCGAACTCCGGTCCGGTTACGTACTCGCAGAAATCGATGCATGCTGCAAGCTTGTCCGGATCATCTGCAACCTTGGAGTTGATTGCCATGGCATAGCCAAGTCCGATGTTCTGGGAGTTCGGATCCTCGGTAGCATCTGCCGGCTGAGGAAGAACTGCGAATCCAAGATTGTTGTAAGCATCCTCATCATCTGCCTGCAGAGTAGCAGCGATGTAAGACTCATCCCAGTTGCCGCCGATGAATGCCGGATAATCGCCAGCGATGAAGTACTCACGAGCATCCTCGTTGGTTACGCTGTTGAAGTCGCTGTTGAAGATTCCGCTCTGGAAGATGTCCTGTGTGAACTGCAGTGCAGCTACAAAGGTGTCATCCGTGAAAGCAGCCTCGCCGTCGCCATCGATGATGTGCTGGAACCATTCCTTGCCGGTATAGCGATCACCAAGCGTACTCAGGAAATCGGAGTTTGCCTGCCACTGACCGCCGTTGCCAAATGCGATGGTTCCGTCAAAGCCGTTTGCCTTGAAATACTCGTCTGCCTTCTTGACATCATCCCAATTGTCCGGGAAGGAATCAAAGCCGGCATCCTTCCATGCCGCCTTGTCATAAATAACAACGGTGCAGGTACCGCCGGTCAGAACCGGAAGTCCGTAAACCTTATCGCCATCCCTGAAGGGTGTGAAATAGTCCTGATTGTAATCATCGTAATAAGGAGAATCCTTGATGATATCGGTCATATCCAGAACCAGCCCCTGTGCTGCCCAGGACTTGGTGTTCATGCCCTGAAGAAGGAATACGTCCGGAAGATCGTCTGCAGCTGCCATTGTCGCAATCTGCGTCTTGTACTCCGCGTTAGCCAGAACATTCTGGTTCAAAGTGATGTCCGGATGAGCCTCTTCCCAGTTTGCAATCATGGTACGGAATCCATCCGAACCGCCGTTTCCTTCGGACTCCTCGGAGGTGCTGTAATGCATCAGGTTGATCTCGCCCGCGTATGCAAGAGCCTCGCCGTCAGTCTCTTCAGCCTCTTCGGTCTCTGCTGCAGTTTCCTCTTCTGCTGCAGTCTCCTCAGCAGCTGCTTCTGTGGAAGCGTCCGCTGCGGGAGCATCCGTTGAACCGGAAGAGCCGCATCCTGCGAGAATGCCTGCCATCATGGTCGAAGCAAGTAATACGCTTAATACCTTTTTCTTCATCTTTACCCTCCTGTGCATTTGCACTACATGGTCGAGACCTTTCGTCTCGTTTAAGTATCTTTTAGTCATATGTTATGTCCATTTGCATAAAGAATCAATCACTTTTTGCTTTTTTATTGGCGTATATTGCGTTTTTAGAAGTTTAGTTCAATTTTAAATGTACGTATTTGTGTAATTTTTATTGTTTCGTTCCTGTTTTCTAAATCGTTTACGCATAATTAAGGCTTAATTTTAGTTAAATAAAGTCTGTGTTCCATAGTATTCCCCTGTTTGTATGTTTTTCTTTCGTCCGTTCCGGTCAAAAAGACATCAAAAAAGGATGGGATTTTGAAAAATCCCATCCAAAAACGTTTCAAAATATGTGACCGCTTCGCCCGTCAGTCTATTCTTCTGCCGGTGCAATGTCATACACGCTGCGCACGCGAAGCTTTCCCTCCGGCTTCTTTCCAATGATCGCCAGAACTCTCTCGCCCTTCTCCATGTCGAAGAAGTTGTCCGAAAGGCGAAGATTTCCGTCCTCCGATTCGACGCATACCCCCTTAGCATAGCCTTCCGAGGTCACAATAACCGTCTCGCCCTCCACTCTTACAGAAAGCTTCGGATCTGCAAAATGGTAGTGCTTCGGTGCAACAAACATTGCCGAACCGGAAGAAACAATCTTTCCATCCTGCACAAATTCATAATACAGATGCATCTCTCTCTCGTCTGCAAGTCCATTGTAGATTTCCTTATCCAGCCAGGTCCCGCTGTAGGGCGCAATCTCAATGTCCTTTTCCTTCTCCCGGATCACGGAGGAATCCGGACGGCGCAGCTGCCAGCGCACGGTTCCACTTACGGTCTCTCCGGTCTCATTTGCCACATGAAGAGCTGCCGAATATTCCACCGGAATCGGAAGCGAATTCACAAACGGCTTCTGATCCAGTCTTCCATGCTCTTCACAGGTGATGGAAACCGGCGCAAAGAAGCGCTTCTCACCGTAGTGAAGTGCCTTCCACCTTCCGTAATAATCAATCGATGCCCAGGAAGCAACCGGCCAGATGTCATTCAGCTGCCAGACAACCGTTCCCATGCAGGTTCCGCGAATTCTGCGGAAATATTCCACACCGTAGCGAATTGCATCCAGCTGCAGCATCTGCGAGCAGTAAAGGAGCTCATCGAAGTTCTTCGGATACCGGTAGGTTGCCGACAGATAATTCATAATCTTTCCGTTTGCCGCCGTATTTCTCTGGTGCATCTCCATCACCTCAGAGAAAACATTCCGGTCCTCCGGCTCCGTAAACGAACGGACCGTCTCCATACAGGGGAAGGACTGAAAACCGAACTCCGAGAGGAAGCGGAAGTGATGCTTCCTGTAATCCGAGAACTGATCTCCGCCATGCCATACGCCCCAGTAATGCGCATCTCCGATATTCTCCTCGTAGATGTCCTCGTAATTGCCGCCCGAGGAAGGAGAAGACGGCCAGTAAAAGGCTTCCGGTGCCTCTTTCTTCATGATCTTCGGCAGGATGTATTCATACAGCTTGATGTAATCGTAATACTGCTTGTTGGAAGCATGATGAACCGGACGAATTCCGCCCATTCCGGGAATCAGCTCGTTGAATTCACCGTTCCAGTGATCCTCCAGAACCTGTGCCTCCATCTCATTATTGCCGCACCAGACACTCATGGATGCGTGATGACGAAGTCTGCGAACAACCTCTGTGAATTCTGCCTTCAGATTCTCTTCAAAATCCTCGGTCAGCTCATAGCTTGCACACGCAAACATGAAGTCCTGCCACAGGAGAAGTCCGTACTCATCGCACAGATCGTAGAAAAAGTCATCCAGATAGTAGCCGCCGCCCCAGATACGAATGCAGTTGTAATGTGCCTCCGCCGCATCCCGGATCAGAATTTCCGTTCGGTCACGGGTTACTCTCTGAAGGATATTGTCCTCCGGAATATAGTCACCGCCCATGGCGAAAATACGAAGGCCATTCACAACAAAGTCAAAATGTCTGCCTTCCTTCCGGTCCTCTCTCACCTGCGGGCCGATATGAGGATCTCTCTCCTCTTCCGGGAACGGAGAGGTGTCCACAGTTACCGTGCGAAGTCCGATTCTCTTCTGTGTCTGATCCAGCTCTTCTCCGGTCGCATCATCCATAAGACGTACGGTCACGGTGTACAGGTCCTGTCCGCCGTATCCGTTCGGCCACCAGAGCTTCGGATTCTCTACGGTGAGCTTGCCGCCAAGGCACTTCTCGTCGTTCTCATCCGCTGCAAAGCAGGTCGTTCTCCCCTCCGGATCCGTCAGCGTAATCTCCGTGTGAACGCCTTCTGCACAAACCGGATCCGTGACTGCCGTTACAGCAAGCTTCACCTTCTTCACGACATTTCCGTGAACCCCGGTCTCTTCAATCTCATGCTCCTGCATCACTCGAATATCATCCGAAAGTCTTGCCTTCTTCACTCCAAGCAGCCGGATCGGGCGATAGAAGCCTGCATCGGGAAGGCGCGGGCCCCAGTCCCAGCCGAACATGCAGTGTGCCTTCCGAAGCTGCGGATAGCCGGGCACCGCATCCGTGCTCTCCATATTCTTAATCTTCTCGTGGGAGGCGGCACAGAATTTCAGCGGTGAGAAGAATTTTACAACCAGCTCATTCTCCCCTTCCTTCAGGAGCTCCTTCACATCAAACTCAAAGCTTCTGTGCATATTCTCGGTATGTCCGAGGAAAGTCCCATTCAAAGTAATGTCGGCGATCGTATCAATGCCGTCAAATTTCAGAATCACCCGGTCGGAAGAAAGGACCTCCTGCTCCGGAACGAAATGCTCTGTGAACAGAAAATCATTTTCCATGAGCTTCAATGCATCCAGCTCATTGTCCCGCCAGTACGGATCCGGCATCAGACTGTTCTCCAACAGGCAGGAGTACACACTGCCCGGGATGGTTGCCGGAATCGGATCCGGTCCGATGTGATAGACATTGTCTTCCGGAATGGTCAGCATCCATCCGGATGATAGAATCTGCTGTTTCATCTTGTCCCTCCAAACCTTAAACCTATCGTGTTAAACACCTCTCATCCGAAGCCCCCGCTTCGGATCACTTCTCTCTTCATCCTAACGCGAACCACATGGTCTGTCGACAAAATTCCGCAATTGTTTTTGCAATAATTAATATTATTAGTATCAGTATTTAATTAACTTAATTTTGTTTCGTCGACTCGCAAAAAGAGCTCCCCGGAAAGATCCGGGAAGCTCCGAAGCACAACACGTTCCATATAAAGCACTATAGCTGCGCGCACACAAGGTCGTAAACAGCCCGCTTGAACCCCTCTCCATCGCGGCATTCCGAGACAACGGAAACCACTGCATTTTTATCCGGAAGAACCATCGAAATCTGGCAGTATTTTCCATCCGCACGGTACGAATTATATTCACCGCGCCAGAAAAGATATCCGTATTCCGGGCTGTCCGCCGCCTTTGTACTCTCCTCAATCCACCGTTCGGACAGGAGCTGTCTGCCGTTCCACTTTCCCTTGTTCCGGTAAAACAGGCCGAATTTATGGAGCTCGGAAAGCGTTAGGAACAGGCCGCCCGCACCAAAGCTCCTGCCAAGAGGATCGGTCTCCCACATCGGCCGCTTGATTTCCAGATGATCAAAAAGCCGCGGTGTCAGATAGGATACCAGATCGCAGCCGGATCGTCTCTGCACCAGAATTCCCGCCAGATACGGGCCGACATTGTTATAGACAAAATGTGTGCCGGGCTTGAATTTAAACGGGATCGCAAGCGACATTTTCACCCAGTCATCCTCCTGATAAAACGGCCGCTGCTCCCCCATCAGGTGAGCCTCCTCCTGTCCAAGGCACATCGTAAGCAGATCCCGCACCGTTGCCTGCTGCAGATTCTCATCCACTACATCCGGCAGATCCTCCCGGAAAGCATCTGTCAGCTTCTCATCCAGAGACAGCAGCCCTTCCTGAACCGCAAAGCCAACCGCGCACGAGGTAAAGCTCTTTGTCGCAGAATATACATTCCGACGGCATTCCGGCTCATAGTACCATTCCCCGATGAGCTCATCATCCTTTGTGACCTTGATTCCAAGAACATGAAGCCTTTCCGCAGCTTCCGCAAAACGAGTTAAGTCCATGTGTTTTCCCTCCATGTTTTCTTTATAGATTCAGCAAATTCATTACCAGCTTCACCATTACATCCTTCTCGTCCGGGCTCGATTCCGCAATCATCAATGTGATGGCTACCAAAGTTCCATCGTTTATGCGCTTAATCCCATTCTGAAATAAGGCATTGTTTTTATCTAAAAATTCCAGAAAAAGTGATGCCGCAATTCTTTTACAGCCATCGGCGTACGGATGATCCTTAATCATAAAATACAATAAATTTGCTGCTTTTTCCTCAACTGACGGATATGCGTCCTGTCCAAACACACTTTGATATACTGCCGCTATTATGCCAGCCACTTTCCCGGATTCTTTTTCCACTCCGAAAACATCCGTATTAAAAGAATCTCTCATTTTAGCAACCATATGGACACAATCTTCATACGTAATGCGATATACAGGTTTATTTCCATCCGGCTTGCTTAACGCCTGGTGATCATACTGGTCTAACAAAAGTAATGCTTCGGTATATTCATTTACAGCTTTAAGTACATCAGCCTCATTTATATCAAGTGCGCCTGCAAGCATTCTGGTTTGAATATCAACCGTTTTTTCGAGAACCCGAAGCCGTTTTTCATTGATAGCATAGCCTTGTATAATATACTGCCGTAAAACTTTATTGGCCCATTTTCGAAATTCTACGCCTCTGCGGGATTTAACTCGATATCCAACTGATATGATCATATCCAGATTGTAATGCTCCACCTGGTATGTTTTCCCATCTGATGCAGTTGTCGCAAATTTTGCGACAACCGCATCGCTCAATTCTTCTTTCAACGCATTATTTATATGCTTGCCAATGGTTTTTACATCTCTTTCAAACAGGTCTGCCAGCTGGCTTCTGTTCAACCAAACCGTTTCATTCTCCACCGGAACTAACAATTTGATTTCTTTGTCTTCCGTCTCAAATAATACAATTTCACTTGCCATATAGGTACCTCACTCACGCCCATATCCTATAGCTTCCTTTATTCTCTCAATCAGAAAAGCATCTGCCGGCAGCCACGGAACAGTCTCTAAAGTTTCCCTGGTGAGCCACCTGGCAGTCTCCGCTTCCTTCAATACCAGCCTGCCGGCCACGACATCTGCCCAGAAGCAGTCCATGCTGAGATGGAACATCGGATAATCGTATTCGATCGTATCGATCAACTCCCCAACACGAATCTCCGTGTCTAACTCCTCACATATTTCTCGTGTTAAAGCCTGCTGGGGCGTTTCGCCGGCTTCAATCTTTCCACCCGGAAATTCCCACCAGGCTTTGTATTCACCATAGCCACGGGCCGTAGCGAAAATTTTATCACCGTCACGGATCACCGCGGCCACCACTCGAATTGTCTTCATCTACGATATCTCCTTAAAAACGCCATGGTCAGCTGACAATCAGCTTGCTGGTCTGCCTCAGGTACTTCGCTGGAATCTCGTCCTCCAGTCTCCAGGTGATGCTCATCGGTTTTAACTCATCTTAACTCGTTTTATCGAGTTATTCTCATTTTCTAATTCGTTTCAATTGAGTTAAAATCAGTTACTCTGAATTAGATTTTTGTACATTCGTAATTATATCAAAAGATAAGACAGGGCCGAAATTTTGCAGGATTTTTGATACCACAAGGGCCCCGGAGAAATCCGGGGCCCTTGCCATTCACTGTTTATAAAAGACAACTGACTTTCGGAACTCTGCATTCCGCCAACTGCTTCATCTGTCCATCGATCCAACGATATAAAATGATACGATCTGACAGCTGGCAGGCAGCTGCAATCATATTGTTTTCCAATACCTTTAAATCTCTCGGGAATCGTCCTGAAATATCAGAAATATCGTATAGCTCTGGTATGTCATCGACTACCTGCATTGTCACAATCTTGTTGGAAGCCGCAGATACATCCAACGATCTTTCAGAAACAACCAGCATGTTTCCCGGAGAATTCGACTTAATTCCTCCCGCTGCAAGAAAACTGTTTTCATCTTCCGGGCAGCATCCAACGGCACGGATAATCTCTGCACCATCTTCCGACAATCGAAGAGTCAGAAGCGTATTCGAAGCCTCACAGATGATATGGCAAAGCGTTCTATCATGCTTCGAAAACAGAACATGGCGTGGATCATAGCCGTTCAAAGCGAATTCGAACTTTCTGCTTATCGTCCCTTTCCCCGAAACTTCGTATCCATAGATCCAACCAGAGAGATCACAGGCAAGTAAAATGGGCATTTCCGGATGAAAAGCTGTACAATGCGCATGTGCGCAAACGCCGGAATCATGTTTCCAAACGTCCTCAAATACCTTATCTCCGATAAAACCATTGTCCTGAAGCCAGAACACTTCTATGGTACCCGACTGGTATCCTGCCACAGAGACAAGGTGATTTCCGGAATCTACCGCGACATGACACAACTGCATTCCAATACAGGAAGCTTCATTCAAATACACCAGGCGACCATCTTCACATATACGATATGCATATAGTGTTCCACGTTGGTTCTCTGTTTCTGAAATAGCATACAGAAACCTTCCGTCTGAACTTTCCGCCAAATATGACGGATGGATGATATATTAATAATCACCCCATATCTCTGTTCCAACATGTTCGGAATAAATTTCCGGATGCAACGAATCCCGCTCATATAATTGGTCTCATAAAGATTCAGGAGCTCTTCGTCTGAAGCGTCTGTTATCTCAGCATGCCGATTGATTCCAACGGTATTAACAAGGATATCAACGCCTCCCCATTCCTTCAGAAGAATATCGCATGCATGCTCTGTTTCTTCTTTCGAGGAAAGGTTGCTGAGAATCACTCTGTTTTTGTGATTATATTCTTTCAACTCGGCTTCTGTTTCCGGAGCAAGCTTTATATTTTTCCCTCCTACAGCAACCACAGCACCCTGATTGGCAAACAAAACTGCTATTGCTTTTCCGATTCCGCGGATTCCTGATGTAACAAAAACTCTTTTGTTTTCCAGAAGATGGTTATAATCCATTTCTTACCCCGTTTCCTTTTCAATCACTCTGGTTTCGTAAATTCTGGTAATCGGCTCCTGCTTCTCCGGGTTGGAGAGACGCTTGCTCAGAAGTTCAATTGTTTCTTTCCCAATCCTGTAAAGCGGCTGCTCCACAGATGTAATTCTCGGTCCCTGATAATCCTCCGGAAGCATTGTCCGGTTATCGAATCCGACAATCGTCATTTGTTCCGGAATACTGACCCCTGCGTCTTTGCATGCTCGTGCAGCGTAACTTGCCACACCATCATCCCAGCAAAATACTGCTGTCGGCGGATCACTGCTCTTCAAAATGGTCTCCATACATCCATACCCATCCATGTTGTTATAAGCATGCAGGATATAATCATCGTGAATGAGAAGTCCTTCCCTTCGCATGGTGTCCAAATATCCGTTGAGTCGGTCAACTGCCACCTTTCGATTCGGATTTCCAGAAATATAGGCAATCTTTTTGTGACCCTTCCCGATCAGATATTCCACCGCTTTCTGTGCTCCGCCGTAGTTATCAATCAGAATCTTATTGCAATTAACTCCGGGAATATCGTTCTCAATCATTACAAGCTCAATTCCCGGATTATTCAGCAAATACTCAACTGCCTGTGCGTCGGTTCGGTAGGAGCCATATAGTACAATCGCATCTACCAGCCCTCCGGAAAGATGTCTTACATATTTCTCCTTCGCTTCCGGATTATCATTCACTACGCTGCAGAACATAACATCATAATTCGTTTCCACCGATCCATCTTCAAATCCACGGATCAGATCGTAAAAAAACGGATCATGCAGGTTGTTGACAATAATGCCAATGTTATTCGTTCTGCTGTTTTTCAGAGAACGTGCAGCGCGATTCGGAGTATATCCCAGTTTTCGTATTGCATCGCGGACTGCACTTTCCAGTTCTGCTGCAACATCGTCCTTCCCGTTAATAACTCTTGATACAGTTGCAACAGAAGTATCTGCCTGCTCTGCAACATCTCTGATCGTAATTTTTTTCTTCATCCCCCACCCCGATGTAACGTTTACAATCGCTTTTCTGTCCGTTTGTAGTGCAAATATGTATATATTGCATACTTTTATCGTGGTTTTCTGCGTTATGTTAACGCAAATCATTATGCGAATTATTGTAAACGTTTACTCGTACAATCATACTACTCTTCCAGATAATGAATATCTATGGCTTTTTTAGCAAAAAATACACTGCTTTTTTGTGTCATATTCACAAAAAGCAGTGTATATAAACTATTGATGCTTCTTCAATTCCTGAATCACAATTTCTGTTTCTGCCTCATTCAGTCCAAGCGGACTTATATACGCAGCCATATTGAAATAATCGTCCCCGATAAAAATATGATGATCGCGCATATACTGAACCAGATCTCTCACCTGTTCATTGTTCTCAAAGTACATAAATACTCTTGGATAAGTCTGTCCGACGGCACCGTAATTGACAATCTCCGTCTTTTGGATTCCTCTGAGATCACCGGCAGCATCTGCAATTCTTTCACATATGTGATACAGTCTCGCAAATTCCTCCTGTTCATCCAAAGCAAGATATTGTCTGAGTGCAGCATAAAGCCCCGCGATGTCTTCACGTGAGGTCTTGCAGCTTCTCAATACACCATGTTCCGGAGCACCAAATTTCAGGCAAAGATCTATGTACTCCTTATTTCCGAGAATCAATCCACTGTTCTGTGGCCCGGCAAGCGTTTTTCCGCCACTGAAAATAGCCATGTCAGCCCCCATCTCTGTATACTTCCAAAGATTCTCTGCAGGTGGAAGCTGAGCCGCAGCATCTACAATGACCGGCACGCCATGTCTGTGTGCGATCTCAATGGTCTTCTCAAGGCTCATGGAGGCTTTTGCATAGATCACAGGATCAAAATAAAAAACACCTGCTGTATTACTGTTAATTTTTCCATCCAGTTCAAAGTCCAGGGTTTCATCTGCATCGCCAATATATACGATCTTCCCTCCTGCAGCTTCGATTGATTTATCATAGGCATTGTGCTGACAGCGAAAGACGATGAATTCTGTTTTTGTTCCTTCTGCAGGTGCCGGTAACTCACGATAACGAAAGAAACTATCTCCCGTCATGCAAACAGCTGCGGCGGTCATAATTCCGCCAGAAGATCCATTGCAGACATATGCGGCTTCATTGTGCGTAAGTTCTGCTATCTTCTCCCCCGCTTTTCTCTGAAGCTCTGCATAGTCCACAAAATGTTCGGATGCCTCATTCATCGCTGTCAGTGTCTCTCGCGACATCCTTCTGCCACCATAAACCGTTCGTGTATCATGTGCATTAATATATTTCTGCACTTCAAGTTCTTCAAAATAGCTCATTACAATTCCCCTCCATGAGTAATAATACATGATTCGTTCAGACCCCTACGTTCTGACGATGAATTATGCGCGTTCCATATCATTTCTGTCAATCCCACTTATAAAATTGATTCATAACTCGGAACAGTTTTCCGAAAAAGACCGCCTTCCAAACAGAGATACCACAAGGGCCCCGGATTTCTCCGGGGCCCTTGCCAGTTACCGTTTATCAAGATGACGTCCTCATGCACTCTTCTTCCAGGTGGACGGCAGGAAGAAAACCAGGAGCGGGAACAGCTCCAGGCGCCCTGCCAGCATGTCGAACATCAGGACATACTTGGACAGAAGCGTGAGCGAGTTGAAATTTGCCGCCGGGCCGACCATCTCAAGTCCGGGGCCGATGTTATTAAAGGTTGCCGCAACTGCCGTGAAATCTGTCGCAAAGCTCTGCGTCGGGTCAAGTGAAAGAATCAGCACCGATACTGCAAAGAGAAAGGCATATGCTGCCAGATAGACCAGCACACCGCGGAATATCGATTTGTCGATGGCCTTTCCGTCCATTTTCATGGTAGTCACCGCGCGGGGATGCATGTAGTGCCGGATCTCCGTACGGACCGCCTTGAGCAGAATCAGAATACGGGACACCTTGATGCCGCCGCCGGTAGAGCCTGCGCACGCTCCGCAGAACATCAGCAGTATCAGAATCATTTTGCTGAACATCGGCCACAGGTCGAAGTCTTCAGTACTGTACCCCGTTGTTGTGATAATCGATGCAACCTGAAAGGCTGCATGATGGAAGCTCTCCGGCAGAGAGTGGAACAGCCCCCGGATGTTGATCGTAATCAGCAGAATGCTCACCGCGACAATCAGGAAATAACCGCGCACCTCCTCCATCCGGAAGGCCTGCTTCTTGTCCTTCCCGAGAAGAAAATAGTACGCATTGAAGTTCACGCCGAACGCCAGCATGAAGATCGTAATGATCCCCTGCTGCAGCGTTGTATAACCCCCGCAGCTGTTGTTCCAGATACCGAAGCCGCCGGTTCCCGCTGTTCCGAAGGTGATGCAAACCGCATCGAAGCCCTTCATTCCGGTCAGAAGAAGCAGCACCAGCTGGATGCCGGTCAGACTGACATAAATAAGATACAGAATCTTCGCGCTTTCCTTCACGCGAGGCACCAGCTTCCCGACCGAAGGTCCCGGGCTCTCTGCCTTCATCAGCTGCATGTTGTAGCCGCTCGCCATCGGAATAATGGCCAGCATGAAGACGATGACTCCCATGCCTCCGACCCAGTGCGAAAAGCTTCGCCAGATCAGGCTTGCATGCGACAGGACCTCCACATCCTCCAGAATGCTGGCTCCCGTCGTCGTAAAGCCGGAAATAATTTCAAACAATGCATTGGAAAAGGACGGAATATCTCCGCACAGAACAAAGGGCAGCGCACCGAACAAAGACAGCACAATCCACGCAAGCGCCACACTGACCATTCCTTCTCTGGCATAGAGAACTAACTTCTTCGGACGGCGCAGCGTCAGCAGAAATCCGATTGTCTCGCAGATCGCGGCAATCAGCAGATAAGCTGCTGCCGCCTGTTCCCGGTACAGCAGCCCAGTCAGCGCAGGAACCAGAAGAAGAGCTCCTTCTATTTTCAGAATCTGGCCCTGAACATAACAAACAATGGGATAATGCATGCCCTCAGTTCTCCTCCAGAATATCCGTAATGTCTCCGAAGCCCTTGCCTGTTGTGAAAATAACCACGCTGTCGCCCACCTCGATTGTGGAGGTACCGTTCGGCATAATAATATTTCCGCGGCGGATGATACTCGCAACAAGGACATTTTTCTTCGTCTTCAGCTCCGCCAGCGGAATGCCGACCACAGGAGATTTCTCCCGGATGACAAATTCCAGTGCCTCAACCTTGTCCTCGATGACGTTGTACATCGTCTCTACATTGCTGCCAATCGAATTCTGCATCGCACGAACATAGCTGACAATCGTCTCGGAGGTAATATCCTTCGGATGAATCTGACTGTCCAGCTCAAGCTTATCCAGAATGTAATTCATGTTGATGCGATTCGTCTTCGTGACGATCTTCGCCTTCGGATTCACCTGCTTGGCAAACAGCGACATGAAGATATTCTGCTCATCGATTCCGGTCAGAGAGACAAAGGATTCGCAGCTGTCAATGCCCTCCTCACGAAGGACATCCTGATCCGAGCCGTCGCCGTAAATAATCAGAGCGCCCGGAATGGCATCCGAAAGCTCCTGACAGCGCCGCTTGTCATTTTCAAGAATTTTGACACGGATTCCGGAGGTCAGAAGCATCTTTGCCAGGTAAAACGCAATTTTACCTCCTCCGACAATCATGGCGTTGTTGACGCGATGGATATCGACGCCAAGCTTCAGGAAGAATTTCTTGGCATCGCGGGGTGCCGATACAAGGCTCAGCGTATCTCCCGCCTTCAGGACAAAGGAACCATCCGGAATGATGGCATCCCCGCCGCGTTCCACTGCACCGACCAGAATCTTGGCATCCAGCTTCCCGGGCAGATCCTTTAGAGGGGTATTGTCCAGAATGGAACCAGAAGGAATGACAAACTGCAGCAGCTCAGCCCTTCCGCCCGCAAAGGTTTCAATCTTGATGGCAGAGGGGAAGCGCAGAAGCCGTGCTACTTCTTCCGCCGCCGCATATTCCGGGTTTACCGTCATGGAGAGCCCCAGCTCTTCCTTGATGTATCCGATCTCTTCGCTGTAGACCGGGTTCCGGACCCGGGCAATCGTATTGCAGTTGCCGACCTTTCTGGCAAACAGGCAGCACAGAAGATTCTGCTCATCCGAATCCGTGACGGCGATCAGAAGATCCGCATCCTCTACGCCCGCCTCCCGCAGAACGGAATAGCTGGCGCCGTTGCCGACCACGCCGAGCACATCGAACTGCTCGGACATATCCTCCACAACCCCGGGGTCCACATCAATCACAGCAATGTCATGGGATTCACTGGAGAGACACTTGACAATCGTCTCTCCAACCTTTCCGCATCCAACCACGATAATACGCATTGTCTGCTCAGCTCCTCTTGATCTCCATTAAAATTCAAACATCAGATCTCAAACATCAGATCTTCATACGTCGGGAACGGCCATGCTTCCTTGTTGACGATGCACTCCAGGCGGTCACACGGTGCACGAAGCTCGGACATGGCAGGCACCACAACATCCTTGTAGAAGAATGCGCGTTCTTTTCCATCCGGAAGCGCCGATGCCTTGGTCTCCAGTTCGCGCAGATGGTCCAGTGCCTGCTGCGCCAGATCAATTTCATCCGCGATCTTCTGAAGCTTCTCGGTCTCTGCATTAAAGACAGCTCCCGCCTTCTGAACCGCGATGATCGTATCGGCCAGATCCTTCTCATACTTCATGCAGGCAGGAATGATCTGGCGGGATGCCATATCGATCATGGTCAGAGCTTCGATGTTGATCGTCTTGGCATAGGTTTCATATGTGATTTCCTGTCTGGATTCCAGCTCCGTCCGGGTAAAAATACGGAACCGTTCAAACAACTCAACCGACTTTCTCGTGGTCAGAACCTCCGCTGCCTCAATCGTGCTCGGAATGTTCGGAAGGCCGCGCTTTTTCGCTTCTTCTACCCAGTTCTGTGAATAACCGTCCCCGTCGAAGAGAATTCTCTTGTGCTCGGTCATATTCTTCTTGATGAGATCATGAACCGCAAGCTCAAAGTGATCCGATTTCTCCAGAAGATCCGCTGCCTCGCAGAAGGCTTCCGCTACAATCGCATTCAGGATTGTCGTGGAGCCTGCAACAGAATCCGCAGAGCCCACCATACGGAATTCGAACTTGTTGCCCGTAAAGGCAAACGGTGAGGTGCGGTTGCGGTCCGTCGCATCCTTCGCAATATCGGGAAGTGTGGATACACCGGTGCGCAGATAGCCGCCCTCAATATGATTCTCTGCAGAGCCTGTTTCCACAAGCTGGCGGACAACGTCCTCAAGCTGCTGACCGAGGAAAATGGAAACGATGGCCGGCGGTGCCTCATTCGCACCAAGTCTCAGATCGTTTCCGACATCCGATGCACTCTGGCGAAGCAGATCGGCATGCTTGTCGACTGCCTTCATGATGCAGGAGAGTACCAGAAGGAAGCGGATGTTGCGCTCCGGGGAATCCCCCGGATCAATCAGATTCACTCCGGTGTCGGTGGTCAGAGACCAGTTGTTGTGCTTTCCGGAGCCGTTGACCCCGTCAAACGGCTTCTCATGAAGCAGGCAGCGAAGGCCGTGATGATCCGCCACGCGCTTCATCGCCTCCATGATCAGCTGGTTATGATCCGCTGCAAGGTTTGCCGTCTCATAAATCGGAGCCAGCTCATGCTGCGCAGGTGCAACCTCATTGTGCTGCGTCTTCGCAGGAACGCCGAGCTTCCAGAGCTCCTCGTTCAGATCCTTCATGTATTCGCCGACACGTTCACGGATGACTCCGAAGTAATGATCCTCCATCTCCTGTCCCTTCGGCGCCGATGCTCCGAACAGGGTGCGTCCTGTGAAAATAAGATCCGGCCGCTGCAGGTATTTCTTCTTGTCAACCAGGAAGTACTCCTGCTCCGCTCCTGTGGATGCCGTCACTTTTGTTGCCGTGGTATCGCCAAACAGGCGGACAATCCGGAGCGCTTCGCGGTTAATTGCCTCCATGGAACGAAGGAGCGGCGTCTTCTTGTCGAGTGCCTCTCCCGTATAGGAACAGAAAACCGTCGGAATGCAGAGCGTCACGCCGGTTCCGGACTCCTTCAGGAACGCAGGGCTTGTCACATCCCATGCGGTATAGCCTCTTGCTTCAAACGTAGAACGGAGGCCTCCGGAAGGGAAGGAGGATGCGTCCGGTTCCCCCTTGATCAGGTCCTTTCCGGAAAATGCTGTAACCATACGGCCTTCGTCATCCGGAGTGGAAATGAAAGAATCGTGCTTCTCCGCCGTAATTCCGGTCAGCGGCTGAAACCAGTGTGTATAGTGCGTCGCACCGTTTTCCATTGCCCAGTCCTTCATGGCCTTGGCTACAACGTCTGCATCGGCGCGGGAGAGCTCACCGCCGCCCTCAATGACACTCTTTACATTCCGGAAAACGCTTTTGGGAAGGCACTCCCGCATTTTACTGATCGTAAAGACATTCTTGCCGTACAGCTGCTCCAGTCTTGTTCTTTCTGCTTCCATTCGACCTGTTCTCCTATTCTTCTCTCTGGTGGGATCTGCTCTTTTGTATCACCTTGTTCCGTTCATCCGCAGAAGATCTCCCTTTTCCGCCGGAGCGGAAAGTTCCGCGTACAGGATCTGCTGCGGGTGAGGGGCACTGGTAACCCGTTCTCCATCCTCTGTAATAAGTCCGAGGACTTTGGCCGGAACATCCCGGCCATCCGGCTTCATGATTTCAATGGAATCACCGACATGGAACTTGTTGCGCTGCATAAAGCGCACGCGCCCGTCCCGGATCTCTTCCGCAATGCCAAGCCAGATGGATTCACTGACATACGTGTTACTATCATACACCATCGAATCCTCATCCGGCCGTCCGTAATAGAATCCGGTTGTAAAGCGTCGATAAGTGCACTTGCGGATTTCCTCCCGGTACCAGTCCATCCTCGAGAGATATTTTTCCTCACTCTCATAGAAATCGTCAATGGCTTTTCGATAAGTTCGCGCCACCGTCGCCACATACAGGGCTGTTTTCATCCGTCCTTCGATTTTCAGCGAACTGATTCCCGCGCGGCAGAGGTCCGGAATATGCTCAATCATGCACAGATCTCTCGAGTTGAAAATAAACGTGCCGCGCTCATTCTCCTCAATGGGAAGATACTCTCCGGGTCTGGACTCCTCCATGACCGCGTATTTCCACCGGCAGGGATGCGTGCAGGCTCCATGATTGGCATCCCGTCCTGTAAAATAGTTGGACAGCAGGCATCGCCCCGAATAGGAAATGCACATCGCGCCGTGTACAAAGGCCTCAATCTCCAGATCCTGCGGAGTTTCCTCCCGGATCTGACGTATTTCCGCAAGACTCAGCTCTCTTGCGCAGACCACACGCCTGGCCCCCATTCTGTGCCAGAAGCGAAAGGTTCCGGCGTTGGTGTTGTTCGCCTGTGTAGAGATGTGGATCTCCAGATCCGGGCAGTTCTCCTTCGCAAGATCAAACATTCCGGGATCTGCAATCAGAACCGCATCAGGACGCAGCTCCTCGAGCTCACGGAAGTACGCCGCTGCACCTGCAAGATCTGCATTATGCGCCAGAATATTCGCTGTGACATGCACCCGCGAGCCATGCGCATGCGCATATTGAATTCCCTCTGCCATTTCTTCCGCAGAGAAATTTCTTGCCTTTGCCCTGAGGCCATAGGCCTCTCCGCCGATGTAGACGGCATCCGCACCGAAATCCACCGCGGTTTTCAAAACTTCAAGATCCTTGGCTGGACACAAAAGCTCCGGCTTTTCCCGGGTCAGGTTCTTTTCCATAAACGTTATCCTCTGATATGATCTCTCTGCCGCGGCTCTGTCGCTGCGGCGGTACTGCTGTAGGCTGTAAACGGGTTATTTCCGAATGCACAGCGCCGCTCCGTCGCCCTCCTCCAGAAGAAGCGTCTGAAGCTCCGGATTGTCCGAAAGCGCCTGCAGATATTCGCGCATTCTTTTATGAATGGTCCGGTCTCTGCGTTTTACCGCAAAACGCGACTCCAGAATCTCCCCTTCCTTGAAGACATTGTCCGACACAAGAAGGCCGCCCTTTTGCATCAGTCTCAGAATCTCCGGAAGGAAGTGAATGTACTGTCCCTTGGCCGCATCCATGAAAATAAAATCATACGGTCCTTTCAGTCCCTTCAGGATCTCCGCGGCGTCGCCCTCCAGAAGTGTAATCTGTGCCGAGTGCCGCCCTGGCATTGCAGCCGGATCTTTATCGATCATTGCAAAGTGTCTTCTGGCCTTTTCGATCCGTTCCGGATCACGCTCTATCGTCGTCAGCTCTGTCCCTTCCGGTGCATAATTCAGCATCAGGCAGGCGGAAAATCCGGTTGCGGTTCCGACCTCCAGAATTCTCGCCGGTTTCGTAAGCTCCAGAAGAAAACGAAGGAGGCTCTGGGTCTGCGTCCTGATAATCGGGACCGCCTCGCCCAGCGCCTCTTTCTCCAATGAATTCAGAAATGCTGTATTTCCTGCTGCCAGAGACTCCATAAAGGTCAGAATCCGTTCTTCTTTTTCTGAATCGATGTCTCTCATTCGGCATCATCCTCCGCAGGCGCATTCTCCGCCAGCTTCTTGATCATTTCACTCGGTGTCATCTCCGTGGAAAGTGTATAGGTTCCCGGATATATTTTCCCATGGTAGGAAGAAAACCGTTCCTGATAGCTGAATACTTCCGCATCCTTGATCAGCCCGTCCTCCTGCAGAAGCTTTCCAACCTGCGCCGCAGTCATTCCGTCGGTCACCGTCACCTCAACGGTCCTGCCGCTTCCCTTCTCGTCCACAGCCGCCTCATAGAAAATGCTGTAGCCGATCTCGTAGGCGCGGTGCGACATGGTCACACAGAACATAATCACGACAATGATCAGCACCACCTTGACCACATCGCCAATCCAGTCCAAGGTTCCCTGCCCGTCCTTCAAGCGCGGCATCGGACGTCTTTGCGGCCTCCTGTATCCACGATCAGAAGATTTCATAGCTTTCTTACCTCACCCGCCTGCTCCGGCTTTCCCGGAACAGGCGGATCCCTCTTAAATCGATACCATCATCGGAAGAATCATCGGACGACGCTTTGTTTTTTTCCAGAAGAAATCACTCAGTGCCGAACGAACGCTGTTCTTGAGCTTCGCCGGATCATCCTGTCCATGCTCCAGGCAATCCGCCAGAGCCTCCTGAACGACCAGATTGGCCTCATTCATCAGCGTTTCCGCTTCCTTCATATAGACAAATCCACGGCTTTCAATTTCCGGTCCCGCCGCAAGATAGTCCGTTCCGCGTTCCATGGCAAACGTCACGATGACAATGCCGTCCTCTGCCAGATGCTGACGATCACGCAGAACCGTATTGCCGACATCTCCGACGCCAAGTCCATCCACAAGGATCGCTCCCACCGGAACTGTGCCAGTTACCTCTGCCGCATTCTGATTCAGCTCCAGAACATTTCCGGAATGCAGAATGAAAATATCTTCCTTCGGGATGCCAAGAGCCGCCGCTACCTTGGACTGTGCGATCAGGTGACGGTACTCACCGTGCACCGGAATGGCATACTTCGGCTGAACCAGTGAATAAATCAGCTTCAGCTCCTCCTGACAGGGATGTCCGGAAACATGAACATCCTGGAAAATAACATCTGCCCCCTTCAGAAGAAGCTTGTTGATGACATTGGTCACTGATTTCTCATTGCCCGGAATCGGGTGCGAAGAGAAAATAATGGTGTCGCCGGGCCCGATCTTCACCTTCCTGTGCTGATCTTCCGCCATTCTGGTCAGTGCGGCCATGCTCTCACCCTGAGAGCCGGTCGTAATGATCGTTGTTTTCTCCGGAGGATAATTTCGAAGCTCTTCCTCCTCGATCAGTGTGTTCTTCGGTACGTTCAGGCATCCGATCGCACTGGCCGCCGCGATGATGTTCACCATGCTGCGTCCCTCGACGGCAACCTTGCGTCCGTACTTGTAGGAGGAATTGATGATCTGCTGCACACGGTCGACATTGGACGCAAAGGTCGCAATGATAATCCTCGTATCCTTATGCTCGGCAAAAATTCGGTCGATGGTCACACCGACGGTTTTCTCTGACTGTGTATAGCCCGGGCGCTCTGCGTTGGTGGAGTCACACATCAGTGCCAGAACTCCGTTCTTTCCAAGCTCCGCGAAACGCTGCAGATCAATGGCATCTCCGTAAACCGGAGTGTAATCCACCTTAAAATCTCCGGTGTGTACCACGACTCCCACCGGGGAATAGATGGCAAGTGCAGCGGCATCCACAATGCTGTGATTGGTTTTGATGAATTCCACGCGGAAGCGTCCGAGGTTTACCGTCTGCCCGAAGGAAACGACAACCCGCTTCGTGGTATCCATCATTTTGTGCTCGGTCAGCTTGTTCTCAATCAGTGCAATGGTCAGTCTGGTTCCGTATACCGGGACATTTACCTTCTGCAGAATGTACGGAAGTGCTCCGATGTGATCCTCATGTCCATGCGTGATGACAAAGCCCTTGACCTTGTCGATGTTATCCTGCAGATAAGAGACATCCGGTATCACGCTGTCAATACCGAACATATCGTCCTCAGGGAATGCCAGACCGCAGTCCACCACAATAATACTGTCTTCGTATTCGAAGGCAGTGATGTTCATTCCGATCTGCTCCAGGCCGCCGAGCGGAATAATCTTCAGTCTCGGACCGGTGAGCTTTGCTTTTTTCTTATTCGTTTTTGCTGTTTTTGCTGCTTTCGATGTTTTCGTTGTATTCTTCTTTTCCGCCAATTTGTACCAGTTCTTTCCTATGGTTCTCCATATATTCCTGAAGAATCACGCTGGCTGCGATCTGATCCAGATACTGCTTGCGGTGCTGTGGCGGGATCTCCATTCTGGAGAGCATTTCATCCGCTTCCACCGTAGTCAGTCTCTCATCGGACATCACAACAGGCACAGAAGTCCGCCGTTCCAGACGCTCCTTGAAATCAAGTGCGGCTTCTGCGCGTTCTCCTATGCTGTCATCCATATTCAGCGGCAGTCCGAGGACAATCAGTCTGACGTCATATTCGAGGATCAGCTCCTCAATGCGGACCAGTGTTTTCCGGATTTTTCCTTCACGGTCCCGCCAGATGGTCTCCTTCGGCTGCGCTGTCATCAGAAGTTCATCAGACAGTGCGACTCCTACTGTTTTCGAGCCGTAATCAAGGCCCATCACTCTCATGCCATCTTCTCCTGCCGAAGCTCAGACCTCTTCATTCCAGTGATTGTTCCGAATGTACGACTCAAGAATCTCTTCTACCAGCTCATCACGCTCCACCTTCATGATCAGGCTTCTCGCTCCCATATAGTTGGTAATATAAGTGGGGTCTCCCGACATAATGTAGCCGACGATCTGATTGACCGGATCATACCCCTTCTTCGTCAGTGCCTCGTACACGATCGACAGAACCTTTCTGGTTCCGCTTTCCTGATCGGGCTTGACCTTAAAATACTGTGTGCTGCTTAAATCTTCTTCACTGTATCTCTTCATTCTATCCTTTCCTGCCGCATCCTGTGCGGACTTATACGGGGACTGCGTCATTTCATTTTCCCCGAATGCTTCAACTGTATTGTTCTTTCCGTTTTATCTTCTCGCGAATCCTTCGCGCAGCAACTGAAATCATTCTCTGCAAAGCTCTCCGGCAGAGCTTTCCATAAAGAGATCTGATATATCATCATACCTCATTTTATGGTTCACGGCAATTTTGTTCCGGAATCAGGCCAATATCAGCCGCGTTTCGTCGTCAGAAAGCCCTGTGACGATTCCGGCGACAAGCTCTCCCTGATGATGACCTTCTGCAGGCACCAGGCCTTCCACATAGCGCATCGTATGCCCGGTATAGAAGGAGCTTCCGTTTACCGTAACCTTTTCTTCCAGGATCAGCTCCTCCTGCTCTCCCACAAAGCTTTCCCGGTACTGCCTTGCCTGCCTCTGTGTCAAAGCAAGGAGCACATCACTCCGTTCGGCCTTCTGCGCGGCCGTGCAGGGATTCGGAAGCTTCTCTGCCGCTGTCCCCTTCCGCACAGAGTATTTGAAAACATGGATCTCGTAAAAACGGATCTCATCTGCAAAAGCACGGCTTTTTTCGAATTCCTCCTCAGTTTCTCCCTGGAAGCCGACAATAATATCCGTCGTGATGGCCGGCCGGTCATAGTATTTCCGGAGGATCTCAACACCCTCGCGGTATTCCGCCGCCGTA
>ULJH01036463.1_pt1 | contig 38830 bp, 25 predicted proteins | sample 1950781 | NCBI WGS metagenome assembly ULJH01 (sample SAMEA4835462, study PRJEB28245) | human gut metagenome | biome: gut microbiome; material: fecal sample | place: Denmark | collected 2008 | reverse complement strand
GAAGAGCCCTTTACCGTTGCGGAAACCACACCGGTATTGGATAAACCGTTTTTGTCGATGACAACGGTGGAACCGGTCTTATTGCCGCCTGTGTTGTTGTTTTTATTGGTACTGTTGCCGCCGGAAACACTTGTGTTGCCACGGTTTCCGGAAGTACCGGAGCCTGCGTTTCCGTTCGTCGTTTTATTTGTGTAGTTTGCCGTAACGGTCGCGTTGGCAGCAGGCATCACCATGGTTGTGGCAGATACCGTATCACTGGCAAATTTAATACTCTTATTGTCAGAGGTCCACTTGGAGAACTGCTGGTTGCTTGCCGACTCATTGGCAATGACAATAACCGTAGCTCCTGCCACATAACTGCCGGAACCCTGTCCGTTCTTTACCGTCAGGGTATACAGTGTATTGGCATTTCCGCCGCTCACGGTGCTGTTTCCGTTGTTGCCGTTTCCGCCGTTATTTCCGTTGTTGCCGCTGTTGCCACCGCTATTTCCTCCGTTGTTGCCGGAACCTTTCTTTTCATACTGGGCATATACATCCGTATCCTTCTGGATATTGGTAATGGCAGGCCGCCAGCCGGTAAAGGTATATCCGGTTCTGGTAGGCGCCTGGGGAAGAATGGCATCTTCGCCGGCTGCTACCTTCTGGGTATAAAGCACCTTATCGTCATAGTCAATAAAACGCACCGTAAACTTGGTTTCTTCGGAGTCAATCTTACGGTACTGTGCCGTAATGTCCATGTTGCGGCTTATCTTGGTAAAGTCGGAGGGAATCCAGCCCTCAAATACATAACCTTCCCGTTTCGGATCTGCCGGTGCAACCGCATCCATACCGATTAAAACCTCCTGTTCGCTGAGTACGGAGCCGTCATAGTCCCAGAAAATAACCTTAAAGGTCGTGGAGGCCGGTTTGTGTGTCACATTGATATTGATGTATTCATCTGCATAGATTTCTGCCGCACTGCCTTCCTCACAGTAAAACTCAATGGTCTTGTAATCACCGTCGGAGCTTAAATTCTGCGGAGTATTGAAGGCTGTCGGATCCAGGTAGGTAACGCTGCTGGGGATTTCCAGATATCTTACGTTACTGTCGTGGAACGCATACTTGCTGATGGACTTACAGGTGGTCGGAAGCTTCACGGAATACAGGCTCTTTGTATTTCTAAATGCATTCTCAGGCACTGTGGAGATTTTGGAAGTGGAAAGATCCACCTGTCCTACTCCTTCACAGTCCATAAAAGCTTCTTTGTAAATTTCCGTTACCCCGGCTAATTCGTCAGCACTTACCGTACCGGGAGTACTGGTCAGACCGCGGCTTTCAAAGCATTCAATTATACTCTTCTTGTTGCCGCCCTCATCTACGCCGTAAAGAATACCCTTTTCGCAGGTATACAGCGGATTATATCCATCCCAGGACTGGAACGCAACATTGTCCATAACCTGGCAGTCCCTGAAAGGACATATGCCGATTTCACTGATACTTCCGGAAAAAGTCGCACCGGTGAGCTTTACATTGTTATTGAAGGCATAATCCCCTATGGATATGGAGGTACTTGTCGGAGCGAAAAATCCCGTCAGGTTAGAATCGGAGCCGACCGTTTCCTTCATGGTGCTGCCGTGTGTCGTATAGTCATAGGCAAACGCATAATCATCAATCACCGTTTGCGGGCTGAACACGTCAATGTGGGTAAGTGACTTACAACCGCTGATGGTATACGGTTCAAATTCCACAATATCGCGGAATATAATGTTCTGGATTTCCGTATCCGGCGTATCGGAAGCATCTACCTTCCGTAAAGCGTAAGTACCGTCCGCATTTAAAACATAACTTCCATCCGCATTTTTCTCTGCTTTGGCATTGGAGAAAAGTCCCTGTTTAACAGCCTTTACTCCCTTCGGAATATCCGGCTGTAATGCCGCATAAATAATACGCCACTGATCGTCTGTCACTTCCGTGGAATTGTCTGCCAGCCATCTGTTGTAAACGGAAACAGCCGTTCTTGCCGCATCTTCATAGTCAGACGTAATGTACGGATAATTGGCTTTGGTATACTTTGTGGTCAGTTCCTTAAATCTCGGATAATCCACCAGGGTAGCCATCCCATTGCCGGTATCCGGGTTTACCACATACTGCACTTCCAAGTTGGTCGGCCAGCCGCTGAAATAGGTAATGTAGGTCTTTGGCTGGGAGCCGGCATTGATATTACTGTCGGCAGACATTGCATAAGTAAACGGAATGCAAGTATCGGAAACGGTACCGGTAAACCGAAGCACCGGTGTGGATTTCAGGTATGTGCTTTCGTTGGGACAGCCGGTTGCATGTACGCCGTCCACAAGCTGGGTAGCAAAGGCGTTCTGTCCTATATACTGTACGGAACTGGCATCCTCAAAAATAACATCCTTTAAATTATGGCATCCCTTGAAGGCGCTTTCGTTAATATCATGCACCGTTGCGGGAATGGTAATCTTCTCTAAGAAGCAGTTGCCGGAAAAGCTGCCTGAATTGATGGCGGAAATACCGTAAGGGCCTATGGTGGAGGGTATGGTTACTTCCGCAACCTTCTTATTCATATTGAAGTACAAAAGCTCATTGTTGGAATTGACCTGATAGGTCAGCTCTGCGGTACTACCGTCAGTAGCGGTTTCTCTCTTGATAATTTCATAGCAGTCCCTGTCCGCATACTTAAAAGCAATGGCATTTGCCTTGGTAAAGGTGTGCGTGGTGGAGGAACCGTCCGCTTCAAAATAAAAAGTGGGGTCTACCCAGGAAAGAAAATTCAGATCCTTTCCCGTATATTCTCCTTCAAAGTTGGTATAGGGGCTTTCCACTTTAATTCTCTTTAAGCCGTTGCAGCCCTCAAAGTTATTTAAGTTGATTTTTCCGGTAATGGACTCCGGCAGAGTCAGGTCGGAAATTCTGGTACAGCCCTTGAACACGGATACACCGAGGTCATCCAGAGTGACATTCTTGCCTTCGTTTACACCGGCAATATCCAGTGTGCCTGCGGTAAGGCCTAAGTTCGAGCAGCCTTCAAACGCATGATCGTAAATCTTCGTAACACTTGCGGGCAGGGTAAACTCCATCAGCGCCCGGCAGTTTAAGAAGGTGTAGTCGGAAATATACTGCAGACGGGAATTAAAATCCAGTCCGATTGCCGCCATATTGACGCAGTTGGCAAATGCATGGTGTCCCATTTCGGTAAGACCGTTGCCGAGGGTGATGCTTTCCAGACCGGTACAGCCGTAAAAGGCATAGTTGCCGATTCCCATCAGTCTTTCGCCTACCACAAGGGTACGGATGTTTCCTTCATTGGCAAATACACCGTTGTCGGGATTGGTATTGATGGTACCTTCCGGCTCCGCTACCACCCATTCCTGTACGGCACCGTCTCCGGTTGCCAGAGGGTTTGCCATTAAGGACTGGTTTCCTATGTACATAACAGTGATGTTTTTAATCCACTGTTCGGCGGTGCTTTCGGTCTTACGGTAATTGTAACCGTCATCGCCCTTATAAACGGTACCGCTGGTATCGCCCGTTGTGTCCCGGTAATAGAAATCCGCTAAATCCAGAGTGCTCCACTGCTTGTAATCCGCATAATAGCAGGCTCTGAATTCCGCTTCCTTTACCAAAACGGGGTTGCCGGAAACATCTTCTTCGTATACCGGATCGTTTGCCTTGTAATACAGAGGCTTCTGGCTGCGGCTCACGGCTACATAGCCGGTACGGGAGCCTAAGTTTTCGTTGTATTTGGTAAACGCATCCACACTGTCGGGAATTACCAGCTTGTTGTCTGCCAGGTTTCCTGCGTTGTAGCCTAAGATAATCGCAACCTTGTCCGGACTCGTGGAGGAAGCGTTGACAAAGGCAAACTGGTAAGTACCGTCACCCGTTGTATAAATGGTATCGCAGTCAGCCGGCACCACAGGGATTATGCTACTGCTCTGTGCGGCGCTGCCCTTCCATATCTGCTCATCCCAGAGATATTTTTTATCCCCTGCCGCTTTCGTCTCCGGTACGGGAATGAGAGCAATGAGGAGTGCGGTTATCAGGCAGACAGCGCCTAATGTCTTTCGCAGTCTCCTCCTCAATTTCAGATTTTTCCTTTTTATTTCTTTCTTTGCCATGTCTTTCTCCTTTTCCGGGAAATTTATCGGATTTTCTTTGCAACCACAACAAATCTTCCGTCACTGGTATAGTAATCACAGGTGGACAGAGTGAGAAGCTCATCTCCGTACTCGGCGCTGACGCCCGTATCGTACAGGGACATATCCGCCATCTGCATCATATTGGATTCAAATTCGGTTTCCGATACCGCATCCGTAAACTGGTAATACTTGAATACGATTTCACTTTCCTCATAAATTTTGGAGCGGAACACATACATCACTTCGTAAGTGCCTTTTTCGTAAATAGTATCAAACTGGATGTATTTATGCTCTTTGTAAAACTTTTCGGAGCTGTATTTGTTGAGCTGTCCGAACATTCTGCCGCTTCTCATATGGTGGCCGTACAGAATGAGGTTTGTGGAGCGGGGATAAATGCTGCAGTCCTTGTCTAAGAAAATGCTGCCGTTTTTGTCCTCCTCCTGGTCAAAATTATGGTTCAGATAGTAATCGTTGTTCACAGTCTGAAGTACTGGGTAATCTATATATGTATCGTCAATTTTTACCCATCCGATTAGTCTTTTGTTCAAACTATATAAAGTTTGATACTCCGGCAGAATATCCGGAAGTGTATCCGCCGTGTCATCATCATAGTGAATGACCGGTGTTTCCGGTGTTTCCGGTGTTTCCGGAGTGGTAAGTGCGGTGTTTTTCAGGTTCTTTTGTATGGCGGCATAATCATCCAGCCTTTTTGTCCGGTAGGAATAGTCTGCAAGGTAGGCAAGGCTTCCCACAACCAACAGGCTGCACACCGCCACAATGCCCCTCCGGATATGCTCCCGCTTTTTCATTTCCCTTAAAATCCGCTTCTGCATATCCGCATCAAATTCATCCAGGGAAGTATGGGATTTGCTTTTTCCGGAGGATGCCCTCTGTCTGCCGGCAGGTTTCTTTCGTTTGTCTTCTTTTCCAAAGCCATCTCCTGCCTTTAGGAGAGTTTCCTTTTTATCTTGCAGTTCTTCCGTAAAGTCCTCTTTCAGAATGGTATACAGCCGGATTTTCCCCTGTGCAATATCGGCAAGCAGGGCATCAATCTGCTCCGGCGTATCTGTATTCCTCTGCTTTTTTATCTTTTCAATCTCTGCTTTATCATGCAGAGCTAACTTATAGTCGGCTTCCGTCCGGAACTGTCTGCCTGCTGCTTCGTACACGGGCATCTCTCCTGTTTCTCTTTCTACACATACATATACAAGTACTATTTTACTATATCTTTTAATTTATTCAAGCATTTTTGTCTTGCAAAAAATTTTTTAATCATGTGGAAACATTGACATGCCTGTGTACATAGAATAAACCATAAAAACAATTCGGAGGCAATTAAAATGAGTGATTTAACTGCTACCAACTGTGGATGTAACACAGGATGCAACACCGGCTGCAACAATAACAACGGATGCGGATGCAACATTATCTGGATTATCCTGCTTCTCTCCTGCTTCGGCGGCAACAACGGCTGTGGTCTCGGCACATCCGGCGGCTGCGGTTGCGACAACAACAACTCAAGCTGTGACTGGCTCATCTGGATTCTGTTGCTTTCCTGCTTCTGCGGAAACAATAATTCCTGCTGCTAATGACCCGGTTCCTTAGGGAGCCGTACTCACTTGCGGGCGGGCCCTCAGAAAGTCCGTCCGCCGCATACAAAAAACGTCTTTTACATAAGATTTTTGCATAAGATTAGAAAAGCACTTTCGATGGAGGATTTATGCAGACGGACAAGGACAACTGCGACAAAATTCTTGCTTTTGACAGCATTTATACCAACAACCACATCCAGATGTATAAACTCCTCCTGCCTTATTTTGAACCGGAAATGCAGAAAAAGATGGCAATATACATTAAATTCATGGAGTTTCAATATACGCTGTCTTATTTTAAAAACCATCCCTATGCCTGCCAGCCGAGACAACCCATGCCGGACACGGACGCTTTGTGCAAGGAGCTTTCTCCCTACTGCAACCGGGAAGAAAAGCAGAAGCTGGACCGTTTTGCCCGGTATTCTTCCTCGGTAAAAAACGCGCAGGAAATGATGGAGATGGCAGCCATGATGAAGGATATGTTCCCGGAGGGAGCTCCTTTTCCCGCAGACGGCGACGGTTCCATGGACATCAGCCAGATTTTATCCATGCTGGGAAAACAATGACGGACAGAACCCATAGCCAGCTGCAAGGTTTACAAATCAAAGAAAACGAGGTGTATCATGGAAGAAAGACCGGAATGGATGTCCGACCCTCTGGTCAAGGACATTTCCCTTAACAAACTCGAATTTTTAGGCTCCCTGGTTACCGGCGGCAAAGGTAAAAGCCAGAAGGAACTCATGTCTTTTTTTATCCTCAGAATGAAGGAAGCCAGACAGGCCGACATCTCCTTTTCCAAGGACGAGGTTGCCCGTGTGATTGAAGCCATCAGGCTTCACAGTACCAGAGAAGAATTGGAAAAAATGAATGAAATCATGAAAAAAGCACCGACCTCATAAGCCGGCGCTTTCCTTTTATGCTTTTATTACGGTTTTACTACGATATTTACAATTCTGCCGGGTACATAAATTTCTTTTACGATGGTGCCGGTCAGCTTGTCGCCGAGCATTTCCTTTGCCATGGCAAGGATGTTGTCCTTCTGTTCGTCCTTGGAAACCTTTAAGGTTCCTTTCATCTTACCGTTAATCTGGACAGCCAGCTCGATGGTGGACTCTACCGTCTTTTCCTCATCGTATTCCGGCCAGCTGGTCTGATACAGTCTGCCGTCAAAGCCGTTTGCCTGCCAAAGTTCCTCGGTGATGTGGGGAGCAACCGGATTAAGCAGGGTAAGCAGGGTCTTGAATTCTCCCTTGGTAACGGCATTCTTCTTGTAGAAATCGTTAATCAGGGACATCATGGCTGCAATAGCCGTGTTGTACTTTAAGCTTTCAAAGTCGGAGCTTACCTTCTTGATGGTCTGATGCATCTTAGTTTCCATATCGGCGGAGTAGCCTTCGTCATCCGTCAGGATATCCTGCAGCTTCCAGACTCTCTCCAAAAATCTGCGGCAGCCCTTTACGCCGTCCTCACTCCAGGAAGCGCTTAAATCAAATGCACCGATGAACATTTCATAGGTACGCAGGGTATCTGCACCGTACTCTCTTACGATATCGTCAGGATTTACCACGTTGCCGCGGGACTTGCTCATCTTTTCACCGTTGGAGCCTAAAATCATACCGTGGGAGGTTCTCTTCTGGTAAGGTTCGGGACAGGGAACTACGCCCTCATCATATAAAAATCTGTGCCAGAAACGGGAATACAGAAGGTGGAGGGTTGTATGCTCCATACCGCCGTTGTACCAGTCTACCGGCATCCAGTATTTCAGGGCTTCGGGACTTGCCAGTGCATTTTCATTGGTGGGGTCCGTGTAACGCAGGAAATACCAGGAAGAACCTGCCCACTGGGGCATGGTATCGGTTTCTCTCTTAGCGGGGCCTCCGCAGCAGGGACAGGTGGTGTTTACCCAGTCCGTCATGTGCGCCAGAGGGGACTCGCCGTTGTCGGTGGGCATATAGCTTTCCACATCGGGAAGCTCCAGAGGAAGCTCGCTCTCCGGAAGAGGCACATAGCCGCATTTCTCACATTTTACAATGGGAATGGGCTCGCCCCAGTAACGCTGTCTGGAGAATACCCAGTCTCTTAATTTATAGTTGGTCTTTTCGTGGCCGATGCCCTTTTCCGTTAAAAATTCAATGATTTTCTTCTTGGCATCCGCTACGGACAATCCGTTTAAGAATTCGGAATTTACAAGGGTTCCGGTTGCCACGTCGGTAAATACCGCTTCGTTTACGTCCACGGGGCTGCCTGCCACTACTTCGATGATGGGCATGTTGAATTTCTTGGCAAATTCCCAGTCTCTTTCATCGTGTGCGGGCACCGCCATGATGGCGCCGGTACCGTAGGTCATCAGTACATAGTCGGAAATCCATACGGGGATTTCCTTGCCGTTTACCGGGTTTACCGCAGTCAGACCGTACAGCATAACGCCGGTCTTGTCCTTTGCGATTTCGGTTCTTTCAAAATCGGACTTCTTGGCTGCCATTTCACGGTATGCCACTACATCGTCCCAGTTTTTAATGGAGTCTTTATACTTATCGATAAAAGGATGCTCCGGACTCATAACCATGTAGGTTACACCGAATAAGGTATCCGGTCTGGTGGTATAGACGGTCAGCTTATCCTCTTTGTCCTTTAATACGAAATCCACTTCCGCACCGGTGGACTTGCCAATCCAGTTTTTCTGGGAAACCTTTACTCTTTCAATGTAGTCCACGGTATCCAGACCTTCGATAAGCTTCTCCGCATAAGCGGTAATCTTTAACATCCACTGGCTCTTTACCTTGCGGACTACTTCGGAACCGCAGCGCTCGCAGACGCCGTTTACCACTTCCTCGTTGGCAAGACCTACCTTACAGGAGGTACACCAGTTAATGGGCATTTCCGTCTTGTAAGCAAGACCTGCTTTAAACAGCTTTAAGAAAATCCACTGGGTCCACTTGTAGTACTTCGGATCCGTGGTATTGATCTCCCTGTCCCAGTCAAAGGAATAGCCTAAGGAATGAAGCTGGTTTTTGAAACGTGCCACGTTATTCCTGGTCACAATCTTCGGATGGATGTGATTCTTGATTGCATAGTTTTCGGTAGGCAGACCGAATGCGTCCCAGCCCATGGGGTAAAGAACATTGTACCCCTGCATTCTTCTCTTTCTTGCAACGATATCCAGTGCCGTATACGGTCTCGGATGTCCTACATGAAGTCCCTGTCCCGAAGGATACGGGAATTCTACCAGTGCATAATATTTCGGCTTGGAATAATCGGTGGAGGTAGCAAATGCTTTTTCCTTATCCCAGATATCCTGCCATTTTGTCTCCACTTCTCTGTGGTTGTATACTTCTGCCATTGTTCTGTCCTTTCCTGCGCCAGGCTTCTTTCCTCATAAGGTAAATTCATTCTATATATGTTCTATATATAAGAAGCCCTTTCATCTCACAAGAAACGAAAGGGCTTTCTCCCTTAAGCGCCTAAGCTTCATTTTAAGCACTTCCAGGACTATTGTCAATCACTTTCCGTTGTCGCCTTTGCCGCTCTTTCGGCTACTTCTTTCTCCTGCACATCCGACGGCGCCTGTTCGTAACGGGCAAACGTGTAGGAATACTCGCCCCTGCCGCCGGTCATGGAGCGTAAATCCGTACAGTAGCCGTACAGACTGCTCATGGGAATGTCGGCTTCAATCACCTGTCTGCCGCCCTGCAGAGGATTCATGCCGAGCACCCTGCCTCTTCTCTTGTTCAGATCTCCCATCACATCACCGGTATAGGTTTCCGGAATGGTGACCTTTAAGGTGGCAATGGGCTCTAACAGAATGGGCTTTGCATCCATAAAGCCTTTGCGGAACGCCTGGATGGCAGCCATCTTGAATGCCATTTCGGAGGAGTCCACCGGATGGTAGGAGCCGTCATATAAAACTGCCTTTACGCCCACAACCGGATAGCCCGCCAGGGGTCCCTTCACCACGGATTCCTGCAGCCCCTTTTCCACTGCCGGGAAGAAGTTCTTGGGAACGGCGCCGCCTACGACCTCCTGGGTAAATTCATAGGGCTCCTCCAAGTTGCCGGAAGGGGAGAAACGCATCTTGACATGACCGTACTGTCCGTGTCCGCCGGACTGCTTTTTGTATTTGTACTCCGTATCCGAGCTGCCCTTTATGGTTTCCTTATAGGCTACCCTGGGCTTAGAAAGTTCAATTTCCACCTTGTATTCGGAAAGGAGCCGGCTGGCAATAATCTCTAAATGCTGTTCGCCCATACCGTAAAGGAGCGTCTGCCTGTTTTCCGCATCGTTTACCACCTTTAAGGTCAGGTCCTCGTGGGTGATCTTCTGCAGAGCCTGGGAAATCTTATCCACATCTGCTTTGTTTTTCGGCTTATAGCGCATGCAGGTGTACGGGGTGGAAATTTCCCACTTGCCGAATTTGATGGTGGTCGCCCTGGTGGACAGACTGTTGCCGGTGCGCGCTGCCGTCAGCTTTGCCAGTGCACCGATATCGCCGGCATGCAGCTCCGGTACTTCCACCGGCTTATTGCCGCAGAGCACATACAGCTTGCCGACCTTTTCCTCGATGTCCCTGTCTAAGTTGTAAATCATATCGTCCTGTTTTAAGACGCCGGAATTTACTTTAATCAAAGAATACTTGCCGATGAACGGGTCCACGATGGTCTTCCAGATATAGGCGGATTTTGCCTTGGAGAAATCGTAATCCGCATGGTAAATCTCTCCTGTCTTCATGTTGATGCCGGCAACCTCCCTGTTTTCCGGGCTGGGGAAATATTTGATGATATCGTCAAGCAGTGTGTAAACGCCCTGGCACAATGTATTGGAGCCCATGCTCATGGGAACGATGCTGCCGTCGCAGACATTGGTACGCAGCGCCGCACGTATTTCCGCTTCGGAGAAGGTTTCCCCGTTAAAATACCGCTCCATCATATCCTCACTGGTTTCCGCTACCGCTTCCATTAAGGTATCCCGGCAGATTTTCAAGTTGGGCTTATTGTATTCCGGCACCTCGCAGGTCACCACTTCTTTTCCCTTCCATCGGTTGCCGGTTTCCGTAATGACATTGACATAGCCCACGAACTTTTCATTTTCACGGATGGGCAGATGGAAGGGTGCCATTTTCTTTCCGTATTTTTTCGTCATGTCCTCCACGACCTGACGGAAGGAGGCATTGTCCACGTCCATGTTGGTCACATAAATAATACGGGGCAGCTTATACTTTTCGCAGAGCTCCCAGGCTTTTTCCGTACCCACTTCCACGCCTGCCTTGCCGTTTACCACGATAATGGCGGCTCCCGCGGCACTTAAGGCTTCTTCCGCTTCGCCCACAAAGTCAAAGTAGCCGGGCGCGTCTAAAATGTTGATTTTATAGCCTTCCCATTCAATGGGAACCACGGATGTGGAAATGGAAAACTGCCGTTTCTGCTCTTCTTTACTGTAGTCGCTGATGGTATTGCCGTCCTGAATTTTGCCCATGCGGGAGGTTATTCCGGAAAGGTAACCCATGGCTTCGCAAAGACTGGTCTTTCCGGAGCCGCCATGGCCTAAGAGTACTACATTTCTGATTTTGTCGGTTGTGTAAACTTTCATATAATTCCTTCCTTTCTCTTATTTTTTGTGATTTATGTATAAATGAATTTCATTTTTCAAAAATCTATAGGTATATATTACTAAATTATCACTCATTTTACAAGAAAAATGTTCTATTTTAAATACAATTATTGCTTGTTGACTGTAACGCGTTAAAGTGCTACAATTCTTATAATTGTAACGTAAACATGCTTGAACCATGTAATTTTCATGCATGTCACTGGAAAGAAAGGTCTGAACATATGTCTTATATCACCTGCGGATTTATCGGACTCGGTCTGATTGGCGGTTCCATTGCAAAAGCCCTGAAAGCTTTTCGCCGGGATGTCCGTATTCTTGCCTTTGATACCAATAAGGAAACCTTAGCGCTTGCCCTGAAGGAAGGCATTGCCGACGAAGCCGTCTCTTCCATCAACGAGCGTTTTTCGGTATGCGACTACCTATTTTTATGTGCGCCGGTTTCCAATAATGATAAAAACTTAACTGCCATAAAGGAAATTCTGTCACCGGACTGCATTTTAACGGATGTGGGCAGTGTCAAATCCACGACCTTCCGGTGTGTGGAAGAAACGGGACTGTCCCCGTACTTCATCGGCGGACACCCCATGGCGGGCAGCGAGCGCATCGGCTTTGCCAATTCCCATGCCCTTCTTTTGCAGAATGCCTACTATCTGCTGACCCCTTCTGCGGAGGTACCTGAAAAAAAGGTGGAGGCTTTCCGCAATCTCGTAGCGGATATCGGCGCCATCCCCCTTATTCTGACCCCCAGGGAGCATGACAGGATTACGGCAGGCATCAGCCATCTGCCCCATATTATTGCTTCTTCACTGGTAAATTTTGTGAAAGATAACGATACGAAAGACGCCCTTATGAAGCAGATTGCTGCGGGCGGCTTTAAGGATATTACCCGGATTGCTTCCTCTTCCCCGGACGTCTGGCAGCAGATTTGCCTGACCAACAGTGAAAACATTACCGAAATGCTATCCTTATACATCAAAGCCTTGTCTTCCGTAAAGGAGCTCTTAGAAAAGAAAGACGCGGATGCCCTGTATGCATTCTTTGACAGCGCCCGCACCTATCGGGACTCCTTTGTGGCTGATGCAAACGGCTCCGTTGCCCGCATTTATGATTTCACGGTCAACATTGACGACAGGGCAGGCTCCATGGCTTCCATTATGAACATTCTTGCCGAACACGGCTTAAGTATCAAGAATATCGGCATCACCCACAGCAGGGAGCATGCGGAGGGTGCCGTCCGTTTGGAATTCTACGACAAAACCTCCCTTGCCAGAGCAAGAGAGGTCTTATGTGAAAAAAGATATACGATTATTTAATGTTTATGATTTGCGTGCCCTGCGGTTAAAGAAACCACATAGGAAAATCCCGGTAAAGCCGCCGGCAGTGTCCAGCAGCACATCCCCAAAATTACCGCTTCTTCCCGAAATAAAGGTCTGGTGAAACTCATCTCCCGCTGCGGACAGGAACACAATTCCTATGCTTACAAGCATACAGATACGCTGCTTTTTTCCTCCGGCTTTACCCAAAAATATCCGGAAGAAAAAGAACCACAGGCATCCTAAAACGGCATACTCGGTAAAGTGTGCCGCTTTTCTTATGGGAAATTCCAGCTTTTTTGCAAGAAGAGCAATGTTCTCCTCACTCCGGTGCCCGAAGGTCAGCTTATCAAACACCTGCACTGTCTTTAAGGCGATGCTGCCGCTCAAGGAGCCGGAGATCTCGCCGTTCTGGGCGGAAAACGAAAATATCATGCTATACCACAGAAAAAGCAGGATAAGAATTATCGCTGCTTTTCCGAATTTACTGTACTTTTTCATTTACTGCCCGTCTTCCACCGTCTGATAGGCTTCAATGCGGAAGGCATCCATTTCCGGCATACCCACGAAAACGGCACCATAGGAAATCGTATTTTCTTTCTTTTCGATTCTCACGATTTCAACCACCGCATGCAGTACCTCTTTTGTCCAGATGGTAAGATATGCTTCATAAATAGCGCCGATCATAAGAGGCTCCCTGCAGGTAAAGCCGACTCCGGCTTTGGAAATATCCACTACCTCAATGTCTACTTCCTCTTCTCTTCCGTTGTCAAGCCGTTTCATGACAATGGAGGAAGAAAGCTTGGTTCGTCTGTTTCTTCTTCTCTCTTCCATGCCGTACTCCCTTCTTTGGTGTTCGAATATGCCTATTTTACCGCAAATTTTCTATTTAATCAACATGGCATCGCCAAAAGAAAAAAATCTGTATTTTTCCCGGATAGCTTCCTCGTAAGCATTTAAGATGTGTTCCCTGCCCGCAAGAGCGGAAACCAGCATAACCAGAGTGGACTCCGGCAGATGGAAATTGGTAATCAGTGCGTCCAGCACCTTGAATTTGTAACCCGGATAGATAAAGATTTCCGTGTTATCACAGCCTTCCTTTACCATGCCGTTTTCATCCGCGGCGCTCTCCACGGTACGGCAGCTTGTGGTGCCCACACAGATAACCCTGTGTCCTTCCCTTTTTGCTTTGTTGATTTTATCCGCAGCTTCCTTCGTCACCTGATAAAATTCGGAATGCATATGGTGCTCTAAAATATTGTCCACCTTGACCGGGCGGAACGTGCCGAGACCAACATGCAGGGTAACGTAAGCAATGTCGATGCCCTTTTCTTCGATCTGCCGCAGAAGCTCCTTCGTAAAATGAAGTCCCGCCGTAGGAGCCGCCGCACTGCCCTCGTACTTGGCATAGACGGTCTGGTAACGGTTCTTGTCCTGCAGCTTGTGGGTAATGTAAGGAGGCAGGGGCATTTCGCCTAATCTGTCCAGTATTTCTTCAAAAATACCCTCGTAGGAAAACCGGATGAGACGGTTGCCATCCTCTACGGTCTCTAAAACGGTGGCATGCAAAAGCCCCTCTCCGAATACGATTTTCGTACCCGGTTTGCACTTTTTGCCCGGCTTCACCAAGGTTTCCCAGATGTCATTTTCTTTTCGCTTCAAGAGCAGCACTTCAATGGCTGCTCCCGTATCTTCTTTATGTCCGATCAGTCTTGCCGGAATGACCTTGGTGTTGTTAAGTACCAGACAGTCCCCGGGATTTAAGTAGTTGATCACTTCCTTAAAAATATGATGGGAAGTTTCTCCCGTTTCCTTATCCAGAACAAGAAGTCTGGAGGAGGAACGGTCCTCAAGCGGGTCCTGTGCAATCAGTTCCTCCGGCAAATCAAAATAAAAATCGGATTTCTTCAAATTCTGTGTCATTTATAAACAGGCTCCTTCAACAAATGCCTTATAACCTCTGTATGTTTCGTAAATATCTGCCTTGCTGGTAGCTTCCCAGGGTGCATGCATGTTCAGTACGGCAACACCGCTGTCGATCACATTCATGCCGTAAAGAGCTAAAATATAAGCGATGGTTCCGCCGCCGCCCACATCGACCTTACCGAGTTCTGCGGTCTGGAAGCCGATGCCTGCCTTTTCAAAAATACCGCGGATGTGAGCCATGTATTCGGCATTGGCATCGTTGGAGCCGGACTTTCCTCTGGCGCCGGTAAATTTGTTGAATACCATGCCCTGTCCCAAGAATGCCGCATTCTTCTTTTCAAAGCAGGATGCGTAAGTGGGATCAAAGCCCGCACTGACATCGGAGGAAAGCATGCAGGAATGTGCCAGACATCTTCTGACATTCAGTTCGCTGTATTCTCCGGTGAGGTTCATGAGCTCTGCCACGCTGTTTTCAAAGAAACGGGACTGCATACCGGTTGCGCCGACGGAACCGATTTCTTCCTTGTCCACCAAGATGCAACACATGCATCTGTCGGTCTTCCCTGTATCCAGCATTGCCTTTAAGGAAGTAAATGCGCAGACTCTGTCGTCCTGGCCGTATGCTAAAATCATGCTTCTGTCGAAGCCTGCTTCTCTGGCATGTCCTGCCGGAACCACCTCTAACTCTGCGGAAAGGAAATCTTCCTCTTCCACATCATAGGTTTTCTTTAAGATATCCAGAATGCCCTCTTTTACGGCTTCCTTGGCTTTCTCTTCTTTTTCGCCCGGTTTAATGGTAATGGGCTTGCTGCCTACAATCAGATCCAGGGCTTCGCCTTCGATAACCTTGGCAGCCTTCTTTTCCATCTGCTCTGCCGCTAAATGAATGAGAATGTCAGAAATGAAGAATACAGGGTCGTCATCCTCTTCTCCCACATTGACTTCTACGGTCGTGCCGTCTTTTTTCACAATGACACCGTGAAGAGCCAGGGGAAGGGTTACCCACTGGTACTTCTTGATACCGCCGTAGTAATGGGTATCCAAATAAGCAAAGCCGCCGTCTTCATAAAGGGGATTCTGCTTTACGTCCATTCTCGGGGAATCGATGTGGGCGCCTAAGATATTCATACCCTCTGTCATGGGCTTTTCGCCTAAGCGGTACAGGGCGATGGACTTGTTCATCCATACGGAATATACCTTGTCGCCCTTCTTTAACTTCTTACCTTCGGCAATGGCTTTTTCCAATTCCACATAGCCTTTTTCTTCACAGAGATTGACGATGGTATCGATGCATTCCCTCTCTGTTTTGCCGTTATCCAGGAACTCTCTGTATTCCGCAGAGAGTTTTTCTAATTCCTTTAACTGTTTTTCATCATAAACTTCCCATAAGTTTTTACGTTCCAATTTGAATACTCCTTTCCTTATTGACGTAAGGTAGCACCGAGCTGTTCCAGACCGTTTAAGATTTTCTTCATGGCGCCTGCTACATCGCTCTCTTCCAGGGTTCTGTCCTTTGCACGGAAGGTAACGGAATAAGCCATGGACTTGTAGCCGTCCTTAATCTGGTCGCCTTCGTATAAATCGAACAACTGGTAAGACTCTAAGATCTTGCCGCCTCTCTGGGCAATGACGCCCTCGATATCGCCTGCCAGAACATTCTTCGGAACCTCTAAGGAAATATCCCTGGTTACGGCAGGATACTTGGCAATGCCTTCGTACTTGCGATCGAAGGTTGCAAAATCCAGTACATTCATAATATCAATTACGGCTACATAAGCTCTGGTACCGATGGCATAGTTGTCGCATACAGCGGGGTGTACTTCTCCAATATAACCCAATTCTTCGCCTTCGTAAACAATTTTTGCCTGACGTCCGGGATGCAGGAAATTTTTTCCTGCCTTGGGATCGTACACAATTCTCTTCTTCATGCCGATGCAGTCGAAGAATTCCTCCACTACGCCCTTTAAGCTGTAGAAGTCGCCGTCGCCGTACATACCCAAGGTAAACTGCATTCTTTCCTCCGGCTGCTCGGTCAGGGGCAGGGATTTTGCCAGATAAATGTTGCCCAGTTCGTATAATCTTACATTCTTGTTTCTTCTGTTGTAGTTGGTGGAAAGGCTGGTCAGCATGCCGTTTAAGGATAAGGTTCTCATAATGGAGAAATCCTCGCCTAACGGATTGGCAATGGTAATGGCAGCTCTTGCCTTATCGTCAGCATCCAGCAGCAGTTTATTGAACACCTTGGGGCTTTCAAAGGAATAGGTCATTCCCTGTGAGAAACCGCAGTACTCTGCAATGTCCCTTGCCTTCTGCTCAATACGGAGCTTGAAGGACAGCTTACCGGTTGTGGTTTCGCCCTTGGGCAGTGTGGTGGGAATTTTGTCATAGCCGAAGAAACGGGCTACTTCCTCTGCCATATCCGCACGGCCTGCCAGGTCCTGACGGAAGGAAGGAATAACAAGCTCCTTGCCGTCTTTTCCGTCCCTTACTTCCACTTCCAGCTTCTTGAAGATGGCAAGCATCTGTTCCTCGGTAACGGATGTGCCGAGCAGTGCGTTGTATTTTGCAGGTTCAAAAGGAAGCACACGTAAGGGTTTGATGGGAAGCCCCTCTTCTACGGTGCCGCTTACCACTTCGCCGCAGCCCAGCTCTACAATGAGCTGGCAGGCTCTGTCGATGGCTGCCTTGGCATTGGCGGGGTCAAGACCCTTTTCAAAAATACCGGATGCTTCGGTTCTGAGTCCCAGTCTCTTTGCGGATTTACGGATGTTCGGGCCGTTGAAGGTTGCTGCTTCAAACAGTACGGTCTTTACTTCGTCCGTAATCATGGAATTTTCACCACCCATGATGCCGGCTACGCCGATTTCTTTTTCCGCATCGCAGATCATCAGAACATTGTTGTCTAATTTTCTGGTCTGGCCGTCCAGGGTCACGAATTCGTCCCCGTCCTTGGCACGTCTTACAATAATCTGTCCGCCGGCAATGGTGGAAAGGTCGTAAGCATGCATGGGCTGGCCGTATTCTTCCATCACATAGTTGGTAATGTCAACCAGGTTGTTGATGGGGCGGATGCCGCTGGCTGCCAGTCTTCTCTGCATCCATTCGGGAGAAGGGCCGATTTTGATATTCCTGCACACTCTTGCACAGTATCTGGTGCAGAGGTCGGTATCTTCAATGGAAACCTTGATGTAGTTGTTGACATCGTCTCCTGCTTCTTTTACTTCCACAACGGGAGGTACGAAGGGCTTGTCAAAGGTTGCGGCTGCTTCTCTGGCAATACCTAAAATGCTGTAGCAGTCCACACGGTTGCTGGTGATTTCGTATTCAAATACGGTGTCATGCAGACCCAGTACTTCAATGGCGTCGTCGCCTACCTTTACGCTGTCCGGGAAAATGTAAATGCCGTTGTCCGGTGCGTCCGGGTACATATCCTTGGAAGAACCTAATTCTTCGATGGAGCACATCATACCGTTTGAGGGTACGCCGCGCAGCTTTCCTGCCTTAATGGCAATGCCGTCTTCCGGTAAGGGGCCGCCGTCATGACCGCCTGCTACTTTGCCGCCGTCCAAAACAACGGGAACCTTGTCGCCCACCTTTACATTGGGTGCGCCGGTTACAATCTGGATCACCTCGGAACCGATGTTTACCTGGCAGACAATCAGCTTGTCCGCATCCGGATGCTTTTCGATTTTTTCAATCTGACCCACAACGATTTTTTCAAGGTTTTTATCCATTCTTTCAAAGCCCTCTACCTTGGTTCCGGTAAGGGTCATTCTGTCGCAGTATTCCTGGTCGGTACAGGTAAGTCCCGGCACATATGCTTTAATCCATGATAATGCTGTATTCATGTTTCTTTCCTCTCATTCTATTTTAATCATTCAATCTCTTTTTATCCGCAAAGACATCTTTCTATAGTTCCGTCTGTCCATTAAAACTGCTTTAAGAAACGGATATCGTTTTCGTATAAAAGACGCATGTCATCAATTTCATATTTTAAGAGGGCAATACGCTCCAGGCCGACGCCGAAGGCAAATCCGGTGTATTCTTCCGGGTCAATACCGCTCATCTCCAGTACATGGGGATGTACCATGCCGCAGCCTAAAATTTCAATCCAGCCGCTGCCCTTGCAGAAACGGCATCCGCTGCCGCCGCACTTGAAGCAGGACACATCCATTTCAGCGGAAGGCTCTGTGAACGGGAAGTGATGGGGTCTGAATTTAACCTTGGTATCTTCTCCGAAAAGCTCTCTTGCGAACTCTGCCAGAGTACCCTTTAAGTCGGAGAAGGTAATGTTTTTATCAATAACCAGTCCTTCAATCTGATGGAAAGAGGGGGAATGAGTGGCATCCACTTCATCGGCACGGAATACACGTCCGGGCGCTAACATACGGATGGGCAGCTTGCCTTTTTCCATTTCATGTACCTGGGTGCCGGAGGTCTGGGTACGGAGTAAGAACTCCCCGGAAATATAGAAGGTATCCTGTTCATCCTTGGCGGGATGGTCTGCGGGAATGTTCAGGGCTTCAAAGTTGTAATAGTCTTTTTCGATTTCGGGACCTTCCACCACATCATACCCCATACCGATGAAGATTCGCTCTACTTCTTCAAGGGCGATGGTGTTGGGATGTCTGTGTCCGATCAGGGCTTTCTTGGCAGGCAGGGTTACGTCGATAACTTCTGCTTTTAACTTGGCTTCTCTGACCGCTTTTTCCATTCTTGCCTTAGCTTCATCCAAAACCTTTTCGATTTCCTCTCTGGTTTCGTTTACCATCTGGCCGACCTTGGGACGTTCTTCGGGAGAAACATCCTTCATGGATTTTAAAACGGCTGTCAGCTCACCCTTTTTACCGAGTACATTGACACGTACTTCGTTTAACTTGTCCAGAGCATCGCTGGCTTCAATCTGCGCCAATGCCTGCGCTTTGATTTGTTCCAATTTTTCTTTCATGGTGAAATCCTCTCTTTTTATAAAAATTTCGTTTGCAGGGAAGGTCATCGTCCGTCCTGTTTTCCTGAATAAAGACATAAAAAAACGTCCCCTGCATCTGCAAGGGACGAATCAAATCCGTGGTACCACCCAACTTCCCGGTTGCCCGGGCACTCATTTCACTTAACGCGTGTCACGTCCTGTCCTACTTTCCGTCATATTTTCAGGGGGTTCGGCAGGCAGCTCCGGCGGGAAATTCACAAAGCATAAGAACTGAAGAGGACTTGCAGCCGGTGATCCTCTCTCTCTGCCAGAAAATGCATTGCTACTTTACGCTTTCACAGCTTTTCACTAAACCTCATTGTAATGAGCAAAATAAGAAAAGTCAAGGACTTTTTATTCCAGATTCAGCTTCTTTGCAAAAAGATAATCCGTTAAAAAGAAGCATGCTACGCCTAAGACAACCACCACAGCACCTACGATAAAGAACAACCCGCTTGCGGCATGCAGTAGCTCTATCGGTGTCACTTCAAAATTTGTGATAACTATGTTGGTGTTATACAGGTGAAATTGCAGTGCCCAAAGTAATGCTACCACTCCCATTACGCACTGGGTTATAAAATATATCAGTGCATAGGCACCCACACCGGCTGCAATTTTATGTGTCCGGTTGGTCTGTCCTATCGCAACTGCCGTAAATGCTCCCATCTGTGTATAGATACAGGCAAGTGTACTATAGCCAACGACACTGACAGCCAGAGTCCGCCACTCTGCGCTATTGGCAATCTGATGCAAGGCATCTTCTATGGACTGATACATTTCTGCAAGAACCGGCAGATTACTCCGGAGCACCAATGTAGACAGCAGAACGGCAACCGCCATAAGAACATCCATCACCAGCGTGCTGATTAACTTGCTTGCCACAATCTGCCTGCTGCTTACCGGCAGGGTAAAGGTAAGATATCCCTCATCCGTGACCAGATTTTTGTAAAACCGCACGATGTTAATCACAGCAGCGCCAAACAGGCATCCCAGAATGACAATCACATATAAGACTCCCATCAGTCCGTTCGTAAAGTTAAGAACGATGTTTTTCGGCAGAAGCAGACAAACTTTATAAAGAAGCGTAACAAGCAGTAAAACTGCAAAAAGAAGACTATAATTTCTGAATAACGCCTTAAAATCATGTTTCAAAAGTTTTCCTAACATTTGAATACCTCCCTGAACAATGCATCTATCGACTTGCCGCTTTCCATACGGATGCTTTCCACATCCTTCTGCATAAGGAGCTGTCCTTCCTTAATGAATACCACTTCATCCAGAATATTTTCCACATCACTGATTAAATGGGTGGAAATGATAACTGAGGCTTCCGGGTTGTAGTTGCCGATGATGGTTCTTAAAATATAATCTCTGGCAGCAGGGTCCACGCCGCCGATGGGCTCATCCAGCATATAGAGCTTTGCACTCCGGCTCATCACTAAAATAAGCTGTACCTTTTCCCTGTTTCCTTTGGACAACTGGGACAATCTCTGGTTTCTGTCAATATGCAGCTCGCCAAGCATGGTATAGGCTTTCTCTTTGGAAAAATCCTCGTAGAAATCCGCAAAATATTCCACCATCTCTTCCACCCGCATCCAGGTGTTTAAGTAAGTGCGTTCCGGCAGGTAGGAAACCATGCTTTTGGTCCTGCGCCCTACCGGCTCTCCGTCAATTTTAATGGTTCCTTCCGTCGGAACCAAAAGTCCGTTTGCCAGCTTAATCAGAGTGGATTTTCCACTGCCGTTGGGTCCGAGCAATCCTACGATTTTTCCTTTTCCCACAGAGAAACTCACCTGTTTTAATGCCTGGAAGCTGCCATACCGTTTTGAAACATTCTCACAAACAAATACATTCTCCTGCATTGTTTACTCCTCTTCTTTCTCCATATTTTCAATCATGGATATCATTTCTTTTCTGTCAAAGCCCAAATTTTCCATTTTGGACAGAAAGATTTTAACTTGTTCTCTTGCTATCTCCTCTTTTTCCTTTCCGATGTCTTCCACATTTTCGGTCACAAACCGTCCGGAGGTACGTCTGCTTTCCACAAGTCCGATGTTTTCTAATTCGGACAATGCTTTCTGCATCGTATTGGGGTTTACGCATGCCTCCATGGCAAGCTCCCTCACTGCCGGAATCTTGCTTCCCGGCTTATAAACGCCCATGGTAATCCTGCGTTTCATTTCCTCCAAAATCTGTGTGTAAATCGGTCTGTCTGAGTCAAAATCCCAAGCCATCCGCTCACTCCTTTTCTTTTTCGTATCGATACGTTCCGCCCTGTACTATTGTACTAAGTGCTTAATACAATAATACATATAGTAGTACAGTTTGTCAAGACAAAAAATTACAAATTTACAGTGCAAAAAAACACCCCCGATACCGTCCGGTTTCGAGGGTGTAAGTTGTTTTTAGCTGTATTTTATGCCCAGGGATCCTGCTCTTTCGGAATACGGATGCCTGACAAAATACTGGAGTATTCCCATAAGTACCATTTCTCTCCTTTTTGTCTCAGTTTAACAGGACGCGGAGAGTCTGCTCCTTCCGTCTTTAAGTACAGGCGCACATAGCCCGGCTCCACATCCTGCGGCCGCATATCTTCCAGTACCTCCAGAACATAAGGTATCTCCGGCGTATAATTGTTCTCCGGGGAAGCACCTTCAAAATAAGCCAGCGGCAGATATGCCTTATCCCTGAGTCTGTCCCTTAAAAACTGTTCATCGTAGGTAGTCATGGGACGGGGCCCCCTTAACAGATTCACAGCCTCCGTTCCTGCCTTTTTATCCTTCAGATAAAGATATAGACTTACCAGAAACATGGCACATGTGTTTTCCGGCGCCGTAAGCTCCATTTCCGGCATTTCCCTAAGCTCCTGCAGATTTACCGGCAATCTCTGTAAAATTACATTCATATAGTTGTCCATCCTTTCCCCCGTTTTTTAGTACGCATCCAATAACATTATATAAAGTAACTCCTTGTTGCACATCACCCGAAAGTATGATTTTTTATAAAACGGGCCGTTTATTCCTCCATTGCTATTACAATACCGGACACTCTCGCCTCAATGGCAAGCTCGGTTCTGTTTCCGTAGCCTGTTTTTTCAAGCATATGCTGGATATGGGATTTTACTGTATTTTCAGATATACACAATGTCTGGGCAATGGCTGCATTCGACAGCCCTTTTGTCATTATCCGAAGAACCTCCAGCTCCCTGTCCGTGAATTCCGTGCTGTCTGCCATACCGAGCCGGACCCTTGGCTGTATATCCGGGTATACCGCTTCTCCTGCCATAACCGCATCCATAACAGACAGAATATCCTCCCCCGATGCCTCCTTGTACCAGAAGCCCTCGATACCTGCCTTCCTTGCACGTTCCATCCAGGACACTTCCGCCATGGATGTTACGACTATAATTTTAATCTCCGGATACAGCTTCTTTATTTTTTCCGCAGCAACAAGCCCATTGGAGCCATCATTCATCAGTACATCCATGATGATCAAATCCACCGTTACCGTTTCCAGCAGATTTTCAACCATCGCCGCTGTATCCACGGATACGGCAACTTCATAATTGTCGCTGGACTTTACATATAATTCAAAAAGCTGTCTTGCCACAAACTGGTCATCCACAATCATTACTTTATATTTCATAGATTCCCGTGCCCTCACTCTCTGACTTTTCCGTGTTTCCGCCCCGCTCGGGGAAGCATAGGTGCAGAACAAATACCGGGCTGCTTTTTATCTGCATGCTTCCCCCTCGCTCTTCCACCATTTTTCTGAGATTTTTCAAACCGCCCGTTTCATGGATGCTGCTGCCGGGCGCATTTCCGTTATTCGTAATAAAAACTTCCGTATTCTCTTCCGTATCATGAATGGTAATAAAAAGTCTGTCACCCCGTGCATGCTTGGCGGTATTCCCCGCGCATTCCCTGACTGCCGCAAAAATAACATTTCTCACGGAAGGATTGGCGGGAAGAAGTCCCTCTAAGAAAATATCCACATTGAAATCCGCAGCTTCTTTTTTCAGCAAAAGAAGGCTGTCCTCCCTTTCCTTCAGAATAGTACCCTCCTGCATGGAGGTCACTATATACTGCCAGAGAGGCAGCAGCCGGCTCCGGTCCCTTTTTTCCGTCTGAGCGCTTTTTTCCGGTGTTTCTGTCTGAATGCTTTTTTCCGGTGTTTCCGTCAGGTACGAGCGCAGAATCAGAAGAGACCGTCCGATTTCATCATGCAGCTTTATTTTGGCTGCCAGTATCTCCTTTTCTCTGGTAACCTTCTCCACCTCTTCACTGAAATGATGCAGACGGCTGTTTACATCATTCAGTCTTTCGTATCTTGCCACAAGCTCCTTATGCAGATGATACTGCGTAGTAATGTTTACTGCCGAGATTTCCGTAACCTTCTCCCCTCCATAGGAAAGCCGGCTTCTTCTGAAATCCCATACCTGGCCGTTTGTATCAATAAATGCCGCCTCCCTCTGTTTAAGAGGCCGGATACCCTTCCTTACGTTTCCGTTCCGTAAATCCCTCCAGAATTTTTCCGTATCCATGAGTCCTTCTCCCGTAAATTCCGTACAAAGCTGCCGCATCCTGCTGTTCATCAGAATGGGCATCCCTCTGTCTGTACTGAAGCAGACGCCGTCCGGCAAAAGGTCAATACTTTCTTTTATGGATCTTGTAGTAATCATATCCCTGCTCTTTTTATACAGAAACGACCACTGGAAAATACCGGTCAGAACTGAAACCGCAAGTACGGAAAGCACTAAGCCCGCCGGTCCATGACCTGCCACATGGGCAAGAGGGGTCCCTTTTTTTTCTGTTGTCATTACCACCGTAACATCGCTGACTGCCTGTAAAAAAAGAATCTGTACCGAAAGAAACAGAAAGGTAAAGGCAAGTATTTTTTTAGAAAGACGCAACGAACAGGCCCTCACAAACATCCATGCCGAAGCCGTTACGAGAAGCATTTGTACTATACCTGCAAAGGTCTGTATTTTTCCGGATAACATACCATATTCCATACTTCAGGCACCTCCCACCGGCATTCGTACATACACATAGGCATTCTCCGTCTGCCCCAGATTGTTGTTTTCTGTTTCTACGGAAAACTCTGCATTAAGCTGCCTGCGTTTTTCCGGTTCGTAATCCCGGGGAAGAAGTGCCGAGGGGGTGGCAAGCTCTATCCGCATCACAAAGGCATCCCGGTAAAAACCAAGTCTTAAGAAAACCGCACTGAGCCCCGGCATTGCCGCTTCTGTGATTTCTTCAAATGCACGGTACAGGAAAAGTATTTTTTCTGCTTCCGTTTCTATACCGCAGTCTCCCTCATACTCCCCGTAAGCAGCCCTGTCCGCCAGCGCAATGTAGCTTAACGATTCCTTCACGGATACCCAGAGCTCCATTGCGGAGAGAAAGGCTTTTTCAGAAGATAAAAGCAGCAGATTGGAACGTCTTTTTATATAAACCTGCAAAATGGCGGCTTCTTTCATCCGTTTCTGAAACGCCGGCTCGTCCTCCGGCGGAGAGGACAAAATTCCGGAAAGAGCTTCCAGCTGCGGTGCAACGTCCTCCGAAATACCATTGTACAGCCTTGCCTGTTCCGCAATCCGGCTTCTCTTTTCGGAAAGCTCGTTTTCTGCCTCTAAAATGGCATTTTCTTCCGCAATAACGTCTCCCAGCCCCATAAGCTCACTGTTTATCTGATTGATTTCCGTTATATCCTTAAACCAGAAGCTGTAGCCTCCGGCTATCCGGCTGCTTCTCAGTACCAGATTTTCATTTTCCGTAAAAACTTCCTGCTTTTCCGAAAGCACTACTTCATTCAGTGTAACCGGCAGTCCCTTTTCCGACTGGTATACAATTCTTCCGTTTTTATCCATGATACCGAATTTCAGGTCAGATACCTTCCACAGGTTTTCATAGCAGTCATTGGACGGAAACAGATGCGCCTGTATCAGCCCCTCCAGAAAGGCAGGGAAAATAAAAGCAATCATTTCCGCAAACTTATACAATCTCTGAAATAAAGCTCCCGGGAAAAAAAGATAGCAGACGGTATACGCCATGCCCAGTACAAGAGGAAGAACCGGCATCCAGATTTTCCTGCGATACTCGGCTATTACACATCTTTTAAACGTAACCGTCAGAATGGTGATAAGAACCACCGCAACCCAGATACATTCCGCCAGATACACCGGCCCGTACCGGTAAGGCACATCGTCCCAGAGACGGATGCCGCCGGGAAACAGGAATGCCTTCTGGTGCAAATCATTGGTAAGAAATAACACGGAAAGCAGGGTTGCCGGAATATATAAGAGAAACCATTTCCGGCTTATGGTATATCCGTAAGGACGCCCTGTATAAAGCACGGCAAACAGAAGAAACAACGGAAGAAAGCTCATGGAAATATAGTAGGCATACCAGGAAAGCCTTGCCAGCAGATGCCCATCGGAGAGAAATATAAATTTAACCGTCCGTAAGATCATAAGCAGAAGAATCAGAAGGGAAACCGCCGTAATATACCTGCCGACAGAACCGACTGCAATTCTCTGACGGGTTCTGTCCGTCCAGATGGCAAGCGAAAATACAAACAACACAAAAACAACGGCATTATCCGAACAATCCGGATTTATGGGTCTTAAAAGCCGCACTACACCTACCATAAAAAAAAGCAGTACACAAATGAAATTCCAGATTAGCGATTGTCTGTTATTCTGCACCCTACTCTCCTGTTCTCTCCGCCTTGCCGCTCTGCCTTCGCTCCTCTTTTTTTCGATAAAGAAACTGATATGCAGGGCCGAAATAACGGTTAATCTGCGCTCCTATCAAAATAATATAAATGCCGAAATACAGCCACATCATCAGAATGATTATCATGGACAGACTTCCATAGGTATCAAAAGCATGCCCGTTTCCCACATACAGGGAAAAGCCCCAGGAAAAAACGCCCCATACAACGGCCGAAAACGCCGCACCCGGCAGCTGCATGCGTAGCTTCATTTTTTTATTGGGTACAAAGGTATAAATCATGGTAAAGAAAATTGTCATGACCGCCCACACCGCAGCAAAACGCAGATGCAGAAGAAACTCAAACAAATCCACTGTCCGTGGAAACTGGCTGACTATGTAATTTACCAGAACCTTGCCGAAAACGTTGATAAGCAGGGACAGAATAACCGCCGCCAGCATAATCAGCGTGTAAAAGCTGCTCATTACCCGGAGCAGGACGTAATTACGTTTTTCGTTTACTTCATTGATTTCATTTAAGCCTCTCGTCAGAGCCAGCACTCCCTTGCCTGCCGACCACCAGGTTGCGATTGCCGCTACGGAAAGAACACCTGCCGAGGACTCATACACATCGGATATGGCCTGCACTAAAAGAGGTCTTAAAACCTCCGGTATCATATCTCCCAGAAAGCTGATCAGATTGCTTTTGGTTAACGGAGTATAGGGAATCGCCGTACAAAGCAGCATCAGCATGGGAATCAGCGACAAAAAAATAAAGAAGGCCACACTGGACGCATAGGCACTGATATTTTTCCGGTTCATTTTTATTCGGAAATCATCCGCAATGAGTAAAAGTTTCTTCCACATATTTATTCATACACCTTTTCTATGTTTCCGTTCTTACATTTTCTATCTTACAGTCCCTGTAGAAAAATAATAAAATATCGGCTGTGGTATACCCTTTTTCCGCCATATGTCTCGCTGCATTCTGGGACATTCCCGCTCCGTGACCGTAACCGCCGCCGTATAGCTTATATCCTATCATATTTTCGCCTTCTTTTACAGACTCAATCTCAAAAAATGCGCTGGGCAGCAGCATTTTCAATTCCACCTTGCTGCCGTCCTGCCTTACCGCCGTCACACCACCCGCGCACAGAACCGCACGGATGTTGTACTGGGACAGAACCGTCACCGTCTTCTTTTCCCCTTTAATCACAAGACTTTCCGCAATACCGCCGTCCCCTCTTTTCCCGATACGGATGTCCGTTATCCTGCCGATGTCTTCCCATTCCCCGGCAGCTTCTGCATTGCTGCCCGCATTTCCGGCGTTGCTGTCCGTATTTCCCGCATTGCTGTCCGTATTTCCCGCATTGCTGCCGACAGGCTCCGTCTTGTCACCGTTTTTCTCCACAAGTATCCGGTCCGGCTCCGCTTCCTGCCTCTCCTTTAAGACTTTCCGCAGGCTTTCCGTATCCAAGCTTTCCACCGTGATGCTCCACCGGTACCAGGGCTCCTGCCGTTCAAAATCCGTTTCCGGCGGATTTTGTAAAAATTCATGAAAGTAATCGCCCCGGCACATATCCTGCGCCGTGAAATATTCTGTTCCCGGAATTTCCGCACTATTCTGGTCCTGCTGCATGGCGGTTTCACTGATGGAGACCGCCGTCAGGTAGCTCACCTTTTTTTCCTCGCCCGGATTCCAGACACGTTCATCCGCTCCGAAGCCGCAGGAGGTAGAGTAATAATAAGTATCCACCAATTCCCCGTTTAGCCGTACCACTTCTCCCTTTGTTTCCTGCACCGCCTGTATGGCTTCCTCTTTTTCTGCAGTATTGTTATAAACCTGATAGCCGGTACTGTCGTCCACATGGGCACCGTACTCTCCATATCCCGGACTCTCCAGATGGGCATAGACATAGGTTCTCGCACAGATTGCCTGTGCTTTCAGGGCTTCCATCGGATACGATACCGGCATTTCACTTGGCACCACACCATAGAGATATTCCTCTACGGGAAGTTCATTGATTACCACAAAGCCCTGTCCGGTCTTTCGGATTTCCATACTCCCCCGGTAGGCTGGCGTGCCCTGGCTGCGGTTTACGGAAAGCAGACTTATCTTTCCACCGTCCTCTGCCGGGCTAAGCACAATACGCGCACATTCCGTAAACCATGCACTGTTTTCATCCAGCAAAAGCTCTTCTCCCCCCGCATGCTTTTCCGTAAGTTCCCCGTCCAGGCCATAATGCAGCTCCCATTCCGTATCACAGGAAAGCTTTACCTCTTTGTGATAAATCCCCTGATAGTCACTGTTTTGTATCAGCACACGGATCGTTTCTTCTCCGGTATAGACTACCGGCGCCTTTTGCGCCAGAGCATTTCCACCGCTGACGGTATTTTCCGCCTCCTCGTCTTTCGCCCCTTCTGCAAGGTACACTCCGTTTTTCGCATTTTGCTGTTTTGCCGTGCTGCAGCTATTCACGCAGCTTATCCCCAAAAGCAGCAGAATACCTATAATAATCAGAACGGTTTTCTTATGTATACGCTCCGTTTTCCCCATTTAACCACGCTTCCCCTTCCCTTACGTGTTTTTCAACACTTTCGCTCTCTGACGCGTAATCACTCTTCCCATAAAGCAAGAAAAGAGCAGCACGTTCATGCTGCTCTTTCGTATCCTGTGTATCCCCAAAATGCCGGCTCCTGCCTTTTGACTCCTAACTGTCGTTAGGTGGGTCACCGCAACTATGCTTTTGCCTTCCCCTGCAATCCTCTTTCGAGTGGAGGCTTGACAGCCACACAGCGATATAGGAATCCCGTTTAAAGTAAATGTAGGTTCAAAACTAACAAGAGTTTATCGCACATTTCAGGTTAGATTTATTATAACAAAACCACTGCTGTTTTACAACTGTAAAATTTTAACTGTATTATGTTTTTTGATTATAACTGAGGGCCTGCTGCAACTAATGCCTTACCAGCTGCATTTCCTTCGTACTTAGCAAAGTTCTTAATGAATCTGCCTGCTAAGTCTTTTGCCTTAACTTCCCATTCGGATGCATCCTTGTAGGTGTCTCTCGGGTCTAAGATGGCAGGATCAACGCCGGGCAGTTCGGTAGGAACTTCAAAATCAAAGTGAGGAATCTTCTTGGTGGGAGCTTCGTTAATAGCGCCGCTTAAGATAGCATCGATGATACCACGGGTATCCTTAATGGAGATACGCTTGCCGGTACCGTTCCAGCCGGTGTTTACTAAGTATGCCTTAGCACCGCTCTTCTGCATCTTCTTAACTAACTCTTCTGCATACTTGGTAGGATGCAGTTCCAGGAATGCCTGTCCAAAACAAGCGGAGAAGGTCGGGGTGGGCTCTGTAATACCACGCTCTGTACCTGCCAGCTTTGCGGTAAATCCGGAAAGGAAGTAATACTGTGTCTGTTCCGGTGTCAGAATAGATACAGGAGGAAGTACGCCGAATGCATCTGCGGAAAGGAAGATTACGTTCTTTGCAGCAGGTGCGGAAGAAATAGGACGTACAATGTTCTGAATGTGGTTGATGGGATAAGAAACACGGGTGTTCTCGGTTACGCTCTTATCATCGAAGTCAATCTTTCCTTCTGCATCAACGGTAACATTCTCTAAAAGAGCATCTCTTCTGATAGCATTGTAGATATCAGGCTCGGAATCCTTGTCAAGGTTGATAACCTTTGCATAGCAGCCGCCTTCAAAGTTGAATACACCGTTGTCATCCCAGCCGTGTTCGTCATCACCGATGAGTAAACGCTTAGGGTCGGTGGAAAGGGTGGTCTTGCCGGTACCGGACAGACCAAAGAAGATTGCGGTGTTCTTGCCTTCCATATCAGTGTTTGCGGAGCAGTGCATGGAAGCCATGCCCTTTAAAGGCAGGTAGTAGTTCATCATGGAGAACATACCCTTCTTCATTTCACCGCCGTACCAGGTATTTACGATAACCTGCTCACGGCTTGTGATGTTGAATGCTACGCAGGTTTCGGAGTTAAGACCTAATTCCTTGTAGTTTTCTACCTTTGCCTTGGATGCGTTGTAAACAACGAAATCAGGCTCAAAGTTTGCTAATTCTTCTTCGGAAGGCTGGATGAACATGTTCTTAACGAAATGTGCCTGCCAAGCTACTTCTACGATGAAACGGATAGCCATACGGGTATCTTTGTTTGCGCCACAGAATGCATCAACTACGAACAGTCTCTTGTTGGAAAGCTCTTTCTTTGCGATTTCCTTAACGGCTGCCCATGCTTCTTCTGTCATGGGATGGTTGTCGTTCTTATATTCATCGGATGTCCACCAAACAGTATCCTTGGAGTTTTCATCCACAACGATAAACTTGTCTTTAGGGGAACGTCCTGTATAAATACCGGTCATAACGTTTACCGCACCAAGCTCTGTTTCCTGGCCTTTTTCATAGCCTGTCAGTTCAGGTCTGGTCTCTTCTTCAAATAACATTTCATAAGAAGGATTGTGAACGATTTCGGTAGTACCGGTAATACCGTACTTGCTTAAATTAATCTCTGCCATCTTACATTAACCTCTTTCCTTATTTTTTGTATGTGTTTATCTTCTGCCACATCGGTTGTATTATCTCAAAAGCCATTAAAAATGTCAAGAAACCGTTAAAAATTTTATACCAATTTTAGAATTTTGCCGTTTCTTCCTTAAGCCACTGTTTTTCCTCTTCGGTAAGGTAAGGGGAAATCTTTTCGTAAACAGCCTGCTGGTACTCGTTTAACATGGCAATCTGGGTATCGGACAGGTATTTAACATCGATGCCGTCCCGGTCAATGGGCGCCCAGGTAAGTGTCTTGAAATGCATGAACTGACCGTATTCGTTCTTCACATCGTTTTCCGCTACCATGACGTTTTCGATACGGATGCCGTGGCTGCCCGCAATGTATACGCCGGGTTCGTTGGTGATGTCCATGCCCGCTTCAAACACGGCCTCTTCCATACCGTTCGTGAAACGCCAGCGCATGCCCTGGGGGCCTTCGTGTACATTTAAGATATAGCCTACGCCGTGACCGGTGCCGCACTGGTAGTCAAAGCCTAAATCCCACAGCGGCTGACGTGCCAGGATGTCTAAGTTCCTGCCGGTGCAGCCGTAAATCCAGTGTGCATGGGTAAGCTGCATGACCGCAGCCGCCACCTTGGTATAATGCATTTTGATTTCATCGGAAATGGGGCCTAATACAATGGTTCTTGTCACATCCGTGGTGCCGCCTAAATACTGTCCGCCGGAATCCACTAAAAGCATGCCTTCCGGTGCAAGTGTCGCTGCCGTTTCCGGGGTCGCTTCGTAATGCATCATGGCAGCATTTGCCTTGTAGCCCGCAATGGTCGGGAAGGATAAATCGAAGAAGCCCGGAATCTGTCTGCGCAGTCCCTCCAGATAATCGGCTGCCGTCACCTCCGTAATTTCTTCCCTGCCCACATGGGTCTTCAGCCAGTAGATGAATTTCGTCACTGCCACACTGTCCTGCAGGTATACTTTTTCCATATTGGCAAGCTCGGTGGCATTCTTTACGGCTTTCAGGAGTTCGGTGGGATTTTTCCCCTCCGTAACCGCCTGTTTTTCCTGTAATATTTTATAGAAGTTATAACCCACATAACGCTCATCCAGAAGGTTTTTGCCGTTCCCCGGAAGCGCCCTTACAAAGTCCGTGATTTCTCCGTATTCCTTTACTTCCGTACCGGTTTTACCGAGGTAGGAAAGCACTTCATCGGAAAGGGCTTCCTTCCGGATAAACAGCACGGCTCCGTCCTGTGTGATATAGGCATAGGACATGGCTACGGGATTGCATTCCACATCGCAGCCTCGGATGTTAAACAGCCACATGATGTCGTCCAGCTTCGTAAGCAGCAGACTCTCCGCTCCTTTTTTTGTCAGCTCCTGCCGCACCTCGGCAAGCTTCTCTCCCGCGGTCTTTCCTACGATATCACCGGGAAGCACACTGACCTGTCCTGCCGGAAATGCCGGTCTGTCCGTCCAGATGCTCTCCGCAAGGTCTTTATCATAGGAAAAGACAATGTTTTTACCGGCAAGCGCCTTTTCGTAACGCTTGCCCTCCGCTGCGGAAATGACTCTGCCGTCAAAGCCCAGCGTTTCGCCGTCCTTCATTTCCTTCTGTAAAAATTCCTCTATGGTGGGAACGCCCTCCTGCAGCATGCGGAACAGGGTCACGCCCGTGCCCGTAAGCTCGTTTTCCGCCTGAATAAAATATCTGCCGTCCGTCCAGAGACCGGCTCCTTCCTTCCATACCACAAGAGTGCCGTTGGAACCGGTAAATCCGCAGAAAAATTCCCTTACCTTGAAATAATCGTTTACATATTCCGAATTGTGGAAATCCGCCGTGGGAATCATGTAAAAATCTATCTTTTCCCGCGCCATGGCCTGCCGCAGGGCACTAAGTCTATCCGTTATTGTTCTGTTTTCCATACTGTTATCCTTTCCTTGTCAAGCTGACCGTCTGATGCGGTACGTATCTTTTATTGTAATCTTTTCCGTTCAAAAAATCCACCCGGAAATTTCCGTATATTTATGAACTTTTTGTAAATAATCCTAAATTTTCTTGCTAAACACGATTTTTTTATGTTAAAATACAGAAAGTTATTTTTAAATTCCAGCCAGAAAGGAGCAGACCCATGGAACATAATACATTTTCCGACATTACCCCAGAGATTCTCAGACTTGCCAAAAAGTCAGAGGAAGCAGGAATCATAGATTCCGAACTGTATACCCGTTATGACGTAAAGAGGGGACTTCGTGACATAAACGGAAAGGGCGTTCTGGCAGGACTTACCCATATTTCCGATGTGCGTGCTACCGAGATAAAGGACGGTGTTTCCGTTCCGGCTCACGGTAAGCTTTTTTACCGCGGCTACAATGTACAGGATCTGATCAACGGTTTTACAAAGGATGACCGTTTCGGTTTTGAAGAAACCGCTTATCTTTTATTGTTCGGAGAGCTTCCCAACAGCACAGAGCTTGCGGAATTCCGGAAGCTTCTCGGCAGCTACCGTTCCCTGCCCACCAGCTTTGTAAGAGATATTATTATGAAGGCACCCAGTAAGGATATGATGAATACCCTTGCCCGCAGTGTGCTTACCCTTTATTCTTATGATGACCGTGCGGACGATACCTCCCTGCCCAATGTATTACGGCAGTGTATGCAGCTGATCAGTCTGTTCCCCATGCTGTCCATTTACGGCTATCAGGCTTACAGCCACTATCATGACGGCAACAGCCTGTTTATCCACCAGCCCATACCGGAGCTTTCCACAGCCGAAAATATCCTGCACATTCTTCGTCCCGACAGCTCCTACACCCCTTTGGAAGCCAAGATACTGGATATTGCCCTGGTACTTCATATGGAGCACGGCGGCGGCAACAACTCCTCCTTCACCACCCATGTGGTAACCTCTTCCTTGACGGATACCTATTCTACCATTGCGGCAGCCATCGGCTCCCTGAAGGGGCCAAGGCACGGCGGCGCCAATATCAAGGTAGTTAAAATGTTTGAAGAAATGAAGCGGGAAATCCACGACTGGGAGGATGAAGAAGAAGTATCCTGTTATTTAAAGAAACTGTTACATAAAGAAGCTTTCGACCACGCCGGTCTGATTTACGGTGTAGGACATGCAATTTATTCCAAATCCGACCCCCGTGCCGTTGCCTTCAAGTCTTTCGTGCAGAAATTGTCCGAAGAAAAGGGGCTGCAAAAGGAATTTGCCCTCTACTCCCTGGTGGAAAAACTGGCTCCCGAGGTTATCTCTGCGGAAAGGCAGATGTACAAGGGTGTCAGCATCAACGTGGACTTCTACTCCGGCTTTGTATACCATATGCTGGGACTGCCCATGGAGCTGTATACACCGATTTTTGCCATAGCGCGAATCGTCGGCTGGAGCGCCCACAGACTCGAGGAGCTTGCCAACAACGGCAAAATCATCCGTCCCGCTTATAAACCGGTCGGTGAAGACCGCGAATATGTGGACTTATCCAACCGCAATTAAAAGAATCAAAGCTTCCGACCATATGAGCATCGAAAAATCCGGCAGATTTCTCTGCCGGATTTTTACGTCCCTTTTTCAATCAAAATGACTTATTCGGTAATGCGGAAGGTTTTCTTTCTGCTTCCCGTATAGTTGCCGCAGCCCGTTATGGTTACGGTTGCCGTGCCGGGCTCCACATTATTCTCATAGGCATACACATAATCCACGTTTTCCTTAAGGTATACCCTTCCGGATGCCGTGTTCACATAGACCACGGGCTCCGGTCTTACCGCACTTCCCGTATAGCTTTCTGATGCTATGTTGTTTATGTTTACACCGGAAAGATCCATGGGTTTTATCCGGAAGGTCTTTTTCAGGGTTCCGCTGTAGTTGCCGCAGCCCGTTACCACCGCTGTTGCCGTTCCCACTTCCCGGTTTCCCGTATAACTTACGGTATAATCCCTTCCTTCCTGCAGGATTTTATCCCTGTCCGTCAGGGTCAGCGCCGGAGCAGCTCCCTCCGGGGTATAATTCACATCCGGGATTGCCGCTATCTTTGCCGTCAGCTTCTTCGGGGTGATCCGGAAGTTCGTATACACGGAGCCTTCATAATTCCCCTTGCCGCGGATTGTCACGGATGCCGTTCCCGCGTCCACGTTCCGGTACCAGGAAACCGTATAGTCCACATCCTTCTTTAACACCGTCTTTCCGTACTTTACGGTAAAGGACGGCTCCTGGCTTTTTCCGTTGTATACCACATCCCGGATCCTGCTTACCGTGACGGAACCGGAATTCAGGGACAGCGGTCGGATGGTAAAGCTTATCGACAGACTTCCCGCATACTCTCCCTTTCCGCTTGCAATCACCTGTGCCGATTCGGACACGCTCGCATTTTTGCAGTTTACATAGCTTAAGGTATAGTCCTTTCCTACCTTTAAGGGCACCCCGTCCAGGGTCACCGAAATCTTCGGTTTCTTTTCTTTTCCGTTGTAATAATCATCCGGCAGATCCCATGCCAGCTTTGCCGCGGTAAAGTCCTTCTTTACCTGATAGGTCTTTACGGTTTCCCCGCCGTAGCTGCCGCAGCCTGTAATTATCGCCGTTGCTTTTCCGAGGGAATGGTTATCCTGATAGGAAACCGTATAATCCCTTCCCTGTAAAAGAACTGTTCCGCCATCCTTTACGGTTATTTCGGGAATTCCTCCCGTTGCGGTCAGAAGCGGCGCATCCGATACACGTATGCTGCACTTCCGGATTTCCTTTGCGGCAATGGTAAATTCCCCGGCAAGGGTTCCCGTATAGTTGCCGGTTCCGGTTACCGTCACCCTGGCTGTGCCTGCCTCCGTATTCCTGGTATAGTATACCCGGTAATCCTTTGCGGTAAGCCTTGTCTTTCCATAGGTAACCGTTACGGAAGGACAGATGGCCTTTCCCGTATAGGTAAACGTCTTTATGTCCCCGATGGCTCCGCCGGCACCAAGCTCCGCCTTCTTTATGGTGAAGTTCTTCACGATTTCCCCGGTATAGCTGCCTTTTCCGGTAATCACCAGAGAGGCTTCTCCCGCATCCTTGTTCTTCTTATAGGTGATGCTGTAATCCTTTCCGGCTTTCAGTACCGTACCACCTCTGGTAACGGTAACCGGGAAGGTAACTGCTTTTCCCGTATAGGTAACGGCTGTTTCCACGCCGCTTATCTCCGCCGTCAGAATGCTGTCCCGGATAAGGAAGGTTTTCTCTATGCTTCCTTCATAGTTGCCGGTTCCGGTTACCACAACCTTTCCCTTGCCTGTTGCGGTATTGTTTTCATATGCCACCGTATAGTCCGTATACTGCTTAAGAACCTTCTTTCCGCAGGTAACCCTGACAGCGGGGCGCACCGGCGTCCCGTCAAAGGGACAGGTACCCGGGTTGTCAAGACGGCATCTCTTCAGGGACTGGGGCTTCACGGTAAAGTTTACGCGTACCTCTCCCTTATAGTTGCCGGTACCCGTGATCACGCATACGGCGGCTCCCGCCTCCACTGCGTTCTCCACGGAAACCGTATAATCCTTCCCTGCCTTCAGTGTGGTTTTTCCAAGCTTTACCACCGGCTTTACCACTGCGGGTTTTCCGGTATAAACCGTATCCTTACAGCCGCTTACAAGCGCTGTATCCAGGGAAACCGGCTCTATCCGGAAGGTCAGCAGGAGGCTTCCCGTATAAACACCTTTTCCCTTCACAAGGATTTCCGCCTCTCCGGCATCCCTGTTGTTCCGGTAGCTGACCGTATAGTCTTTGTTTTTCTGCAGTACATATCCGCTGGCATCCGTAAGCACCGCCTCCGGTGTCACTGCCTTACCCGTATAAACCGTACCTGCCGGCACTCCGGTTACACTGATACGGGACAGGCTGTAACGGATGTCAAAGGAAATATTTTTAACACCTGTATAATCCCCGCATGCCGTCACCGTCAGGCCGGCCTTTCCGGGCTGCGTGTTATTATATCCCGTTACCACATAGTCCACGCCTTCCGTAAGCAGCCTTTCCCCGTCCGTCACCGTCAGGGCAGGCTTTATGGGGCTTCCGGTATAGGTCTGTGTTCCCAGCGCCGCAATCTTTACCCCTGCAAAGCTTTTTCTCGTAATGGTAAAGGTCTTTTTCACACTTCCTTCGTAAATGCCTCTGCCGTTGATGATTACTCCGGCTTCACCGGCATGCAGGTTGTCAACGAAGACCGCCTCAAAGTCGGTTCCCTCCTTCAGTACCTTACCCGAAAGCTTTACGGTAAACCGCGGTGTGATTTCCTTTCCGGTAAAGACTGCGTTTTTCAGTCCCGTTACCACGGCGCCTTCTATGGGTAAGCCCTTTATTCTTATGCTTTCCGTAAAGGTATGGCTTCCACGGTATTTTCCGTTGCTGCCTCCCGTTACCGTTATCTTCATATAGCCGGGCATCAGGTTATCCGTGATGCTTTCCACCAGGTAATCCTCTCCCGCCGTAAGCAGGATGCCCCTGTCCCTGATTTCCGTCTCGGGCAGGATTTCCTTTCCCGTATAGGTATACGCCGCCTCGCACAATGTAAGGTCGGAAACCTGCCGGTAAATAAGGAAGCGCGCTTCCACGGTTCCTTTGTAGATTCCCTTTCCGCGGATGATTACCTTTGCGTAACCGGGCTGTGTATTTTCCTCATAGGAAACCGTATAATGTTTATCCCGGACAAGCGCCCTCTGTTCCGTTCCGCTGACATAGGAAACAAGGAATTCGGGGGTCAGGGCTTCTCCCGTATATTCATAGCCCTCTGCCAGTCCGCTGATGCTTACCGTTTCTTCCGTAAGCTCCACTGCCTCTCCCGCACGCAGGAAGGTGACCGTCAGGCGGTAGCCCATCGCTGCATCGCCGCTAAGCTTTTTATCCGTCACGGCTCCCGCATCCACGTTCTGAAGCTCCGTTGCCACACCGGCTGTGTCCGCCGGCAGGTGGTAGCTTCCCTTCATGGTAAAGTCCACCGTAAGGCAGTATTCCTTTTCCTTTTCAAAGACCGCACCGCTCACCATGGGATTTCCGTCAGAAAGCCATGCCACCTTTGTAATCTCCACGCAGTCCTCGCCGGCTTCTCCTACCGAGTAGTCCGGTTCCGCTCCCTCCGTAGGCGCCGTAATGCCTGTAAAGACAAGACTCTCCCTCAGATAGCGGGGAATGCTTACCCCGGTTTCTTCCTCATAATCGCAAACTGTACAGTACCGGTGCTTTTCCCCGTCACTGCTGTCCGTAGGCTCCGTGTCCACCTTCCATGCATAAGTATGGGGCGCCTGCTCCGTCTTTTCCCCGCAGACACACTCCTTCCAGTGGTTTTTATCATCCGCGGAATAGGTATCCGCAAACGCATGGGCAATAACAAGCTCCATGGCGTCGGAATCCCCGCCGTCCGCTCCTTTTTCCTTTATGCACACCGTTTTTCCGAACCATGCCGCCGGCACTTCCACCAGGGTCCTGCCGCAGAAGGACGGCTGCAGCACCTCTCCGCTGGCCTTGTCCGTGATCTCATAGGTTTTCTCTGCCACAAAGCCGGTAATCCGGTTTTTCTCCACATCAAAGCTGACTGCCGGTACGGCTGCCTTTACCGTCACATCGCAGTAAGCCGTCATTCCGCCCTGTTTTGTGGTTACCGTAATCCTTGCGGTACCGGGTTTTCCCGCTGTCACCACCGCGGTATTTCCCGTTGCGCTGATACCTGCGATACTGCTGTCGGAGCTTTTAAAGCTTACCTCACTGATGCTTGCCTCCGCCGGCTCCACCGTGGCGGTAAGTCCGGCGCTTTCCCCTTCCGCAAGCAGCAGGGAAGCCGTATTAAGGCTCACTCCCGTGACGGGGGTTCCCACCGTTACCGCACCGTAGGCGATTTCCACCTCTGCCGTTTCCCCGGTTCTTCTCTTGGTTGCCACCACAACCACCTTGCCCGCGGGACATTCCGCAGTGGGAGTGCCGCTAATATATCCCCGTTTGCTATCCAGGGTCAGTCCCTCCGGCAGGCTGCTTCCTTCCTTCAGGGCAAAAGAAACCGTTGGTGAATAATTATAATCTG
>ULJH01032334.1_pt1 | contig 39417 bp, 30 predicted proteins | sample 1950781 | NCBI WGS metagenome assembly ULJH01 (sample SAMEA4835462, study PRJEB28245) | human gut metagenome | biome: gut microbiome; material: fecal sample | place: Denmark | collected 2008 | reverse complement strand
GATCCTGCTGAACTTGAAAGCCTTATGGATGCAGCTGCTTATCAGGCAATGACTGCGAAATAACAGTAAGTCAAACTAATAATTCCAATCATGTCCACTTTTTCATATTTTCCTCATACAGAGGATGATATAAGGGCTATGCTGGACCGTATAGGGGTCTCCTCCCTGGATGACCTCTATGCGGATGTTCCGGAAAAGTTCATATATAAAGAGGAATATGACTTGCCTGATGCCATGTCCGAGCAGCAGGTGAGAGATTTCTTCTTGTCGCTGGACAAGAAAAATGTACAGCTCAAGGTTTTCGCGGGTGCCGGTGCGTATGACCATTACACTCCATCCGTAGTTCCTTATATCTGTTCACGTTCAGAATTCCTTACAGCCTACACCCCTTACCAGGCTGAGATTTCACAGGGAACACTCCGCTATATATTTGAATATCAAAGCATGATATGTTCCCTGACAGGAATGGACGTTTCCAATGCTTCCATGTATGACGGCCCTACTGCCGCTGCTGAAGCTATGAAAATGGCGGTTGCGTGCACGAAACGCAAGAACAGGGTCCTCCTTTCAGAGACATTGCTTCCTAATGTCCGCAAGACAGTGGAAACATACGCCAAGTATAATGGTGTGCTGCTCGGTTACATTGCAGTTGAAAACGGCCAGACCTCTCTGGAGTCATTGAAGAAAGAACTCCAGGCAGGCGACGTTGCCGGCATCATTGTACCGGCTGTGAACCGTTTCGGCATTGTCGAAGACTTCACAGGCTTTGCTGACGCCGTTCATGAGACGAAAGGTATTGTCGTGGAATATTGCGACCCTTCGGCTCTTGCAGTGGTCAAGACTCCTGCAGAGTGGAACTTCGACGTGGCTGTCGGTGATGGACAGACGCTCGGTATTCCTATCTCTTTCGGCGGTCCGTACGTAGGCTTCATGGCATGCCGCAATGACTATGTGCGCAAGATGCCTGGACGTATTGTAGGACAGACCGAAGATGCAGAAGGAAGACGCTGCTTCGTACTTACGCTTCAGGCAAGGGAACAGCATATCAGAAGAGAGAAAGCTACCAGCAACATCTGCTCGAACCAGAGTTTGATGGCATTGTATGTGACTATATACATGTCACTTATGGGAGCCGAGGGCTTGCGCAAGGTGAATGAACTTTCATCTGCAGGTGCACATTATCTCTATGACAGACTTCTTCAGACAGGAAAATTCGAGAAGGTTTTCGACAAGCCGTTCCTGAAGGAATTCGTGTTGAAACCGCTCGTACCTGTAGAGAAGCTTCAGTCTGCTCTCCTGGATGCCGGGATTTTCTCCGCTCTTGAAACGGAAGAGGGTTATGTCAGCTTCTGCGTGACTGAAAAACGCACGAAAGCCGAGGTTGATTCATTAATAGAAGTTGTCGGGAGGATCTAGTCATGAAATATTACGATAAACTTATATTCGAATTGTCCAAACCTGGACGTTCTGGCTATTCTCTTCCTGAAAACGAATTCGGGAAAGCGGCGGAAATGCCTGAGGCATTGGCCCGTAAGTCCGCTCTCGGACTTCCTGAAGTCAGTGAGGTGGATGTCGTAAGGCACTATACCAACCTTTCGCAGATGAACTTCGGCGTTGATACCGGATTCTATCCTCTCGGAAGCTGTACGATGAAGTACAATCCTAAAATCAATGAGGAAATCGCAGCAATGCCGGGATTCCTCGGGCTTCATCCTCTTCAGCCGGAATCTACCGTACAAGGCGCTCTCGAGGTTTATTACAACATGGAGAAATCCCTGTCTGCAATAACCGGAATGGCCGGATTTACATTCAACCCTTGTGCCGGAGCACATGGCGAATTGACCGGTCTCATGATTATGAGGCAGTATCATCTTCTCCATGGTGACACCAAGAGGACGAAAGTCATTGTTCCTGACAGTGCTCATGGAACCAATCCTGCCAGTGCGGCTGTCTGCGGCCTGGAAGTCGTTGTGGTGAAGTCCAATGCTTCAGGTCTGATCGACGTGGCTGACTTGAAACCGCTTCTGGGAGATGACATCGCCGGTATCATGATGACCAACCCTAACACATTGGGATTGTTCGAGAAAGAGATTGGCGAGATTGCATCCCTCGTACACGGCTGCGGCGGATTGCTCTATTATGACGGAGCGAACATGAACCCGCTTCTCGGTGTGGTACGTCCTGGCGACATGGGATTCGATATCATGCACTTGAACCTGCACAAGACATTCTCTACCCCTCATGGCGGCGGCGGTCCAGGCTCAGGTCCTGTCGGCGTGGCAGCTCATCTCGTGCCTTACCTCCCTGTACCTCACGTTGTCAAGACAGCTGACGGCAAATTTGAGATTTCTGCCGACAATGCAGAGTCAGCAGGTCATGTATCAGCATTCATGGGCAACTTCGGAGTAATTCTCCGTGCCTATGCGTACATCCTTTCACTCGGAAAACAGCACATCCGTTTCGCGGGCAAATTCGCGACAATGGCTGCCAACTATGTGAAAGAGTGTCTGAAAGACTGCTACAAGCTGCCGATTCCTTCAATCTGCAAGCACGAATTTGTCTTCGACGGTCTTGTCAATGATGGCGCACGTCCGGGTGAGGAACATTCAGGCGCCACTACATTGGATGTTGCAAAACGTCTGCTGGACTATGGCTTCCATGCTCCGACAATCTACTTCCCTCTGCTCTTCCACCAGGCTATCATGATCGAGCCTACGGAGACTGAGTCGAAGGAGACCATCGATGCGTTTATCGAAGTGATGAGGAAGATCGCGGCTGAAGCTGCCGAGAACCCTGATTATCTGAAGGGTGCACCTCACAATACTCCGATCAGCCGTCCGGATGAGACACGTGCTGCACGTCAGCCGATTCTCAAATATGGTGATGCGTAAACAAGTTGCTATATGACATTGACAATTATAGGCGCGGGGCCCGGTGGTTATGAGACTGCCGTGGCTGCCGCAGCCAAAGGTATAGAGGTTTATATTGTTTCTGCCGGTCCTGTCGGCGGAACTTGCCTGAACGAAGGCTGTATCCCTACCAAGGCACTATGCCGCAATGCTGAAGTGCTTGAAGATCTGCGCAATGCCGGCAAGTTCGGTGTTGAAGCCGGTGACTTCAGGTTCGATATCGGCGGCGCCATGGCACGCAAGGACGAAGTCGTTTCCCAGCTTCGCGGCGGTATCGAGTTCTTGCTGAAGAACAAGCTGATACACCTGGTTTATGGCAAGGCTTCTTTCAAGGACAACCACACTGTAGCGGTTCAGGCAGAGGATGGCAGCATTTCGGAAATCAGCTCTGATTATATTATCATTGCGACAGGTTCCCATTCTGCCATGCTTCCAATTCCTGGAACGGATCTCGAGGGCGTGATTACATCCCGCGAGATTCTCAATATTGACCATGTGCCTCAGCGTCTGTGCGTTATCGGTGCCGGCGTTATCGGACTGGAGTTCGCTTCAGTATTCAGCAGTTTCGGTTCCGAAGTGACCGTGCTTGAGTATTGCAAGGATGTCCTTCCTCGTTTCGATACGGATATGGCCAAGAGACTGAAACAGGCACTCGGCAAACGTGGAATCAATATTGAAACTGCTGCTCAGGTTCAGGCCATTGAGAAGACTGAAGAAGGTCTCCATGTTACATTCCTTAAAAAGGACAAGGAGTGCAAAGTCCTTGCGGACAATGTCTTGATGGCTGTGGGACGTCGCCCGGCCGTAGATACATTGAACCTTGCTGACGCGGGCATCGAGTTCACGCCTAAGGGCATTGTAACTGACGCGAATATGAGGACTTCCGTGCCGCATATTTTCGCTGTCGGCGATGTTCGTGGCGGTATGATGCTGGCACATGTCGCTTCGGCAGAGGGTGAGAGGGCATTGAATACCATGATGGCGGAGGCTTCCGGCATTGTTCCTGAATGTCCGATGAAAGACGGCATTGAACTGGACATCATTCCGTCAGCTGTCTTCACGACTCCTGAAGTGGCTACAGTCGGCATGACCGAGGATACCTGCAAAGAGACAGGTATTAAGGTAAAGTGCTTGAAATCAATGTATCGCGCCAATGGAAAGGCTTTGGCAATGGATGCTCCGGAAGGCTACTGCAAGATTATCGCTGCAGAAGAGGGGAGTGACTTCATTCCGGGCCAGATTCTTGGTTGCCACATCATGGGAGCGCACGCCTCTGACATCATCCAGGAAATTACCGTTTTGATGAACAAAAAGGGAACCGTGGATGATATCAGAAAAATTGTGCACCCGCATCCTACTCTTTCAGAGGTGATTCTTAACGCAGCCCGTCAAGGTCTTTAAGAAACATCGTCCTCCATGCATCTGAAGGCATTCTCCAGTCGCCCCTAGGGGACAATGACACAGAGCCCACTTTCGGACAATCCGGCAAGCAAGACCGCTTGAACTGCTGGGCGAAAAATCTTCTTACGAAAGTATCGAGCCATTTCAGTATGGTGCTGTCGTCATAAACACCGGAGAATGCTTTCCGGGCAAGGAAATAGACTTTCGACGGAGCGAAACCGAAACGGAAGATATAGTAAAGGAAGAAATCGTGCAGCTCGTAAGGGCCGACGAGATCTTCCGTTTTTTGTGCAATGTCGCCGTTCTCGTCAGCAGGTTTCAATTCAGGACTGATAGGTGTGTCAATGATGTCCATAAGTATCTCATGCACAGTTCTTTCGCCCAGTCCTTCCTTCTCTCCGAAATGATTCTCCGCAGCCCATCCGACAAGATATTTCACCAATGTCTTTGGGATGCCGGCATTTACGGAATACATCGACATGTGGTCGCCGTTGTAAGTGGCCCAGCCCAGAGCCGATTCTGACAGGTCGCCTGTACCCACGACGATGCCGTTTTCCTTGTTTGCGACATCCATAAGTATCTGTGTCCTTTCCCGTGCCTGGGAATTTTCATAGGTGACATCCTGAACTGCAGGGTCATGTCCGATATCCTCAAAGTGCTGCGCCACAGCTTTTCCGATAGGAATCTCCATAGCCGTGACCCCAAGCTCCTCCATCAGGTCGGTCGCATTCGAATGCGTTCTGACTGTGGTCCCGAGTCCTGGCATGGTTATGCCGATTATGCGTTTCCTGTCCCAGCCGAGCTTGTCGAATGCAAGAACGGTAACCAGCAGGGCCAATGTGCTGTCCAATCCTCCTGAAATACCGATAATGGCAGTCCTGGAATTGATATGTGCCAGACGAGTAGCGAGTCCCATTACCTGAATATCAGTTATTTCCCTGCATCGCTCGTCACGTTCTTCCGTAACGTCAGGCACGAATGGATGAGCTTCGATTTCTCTTCTGAGTTCTTTTTCGAAGTCCGTAGACGCACCATTGCCGGCAGGCATCCTTACATATCTTCTGGCATCGTTGCCGTCAGTGGTGCCATCAGGCGATACCGTATGGAAGGTAGTCGTCTTCTGTCTCAGTGTCTTCAGCTTTTCTACATCGATGTCAGCCGTTATCATGCTGGAACCCAATGTGAAACGTTCGTTCTCAGCCATCAGGAATCCGTTTTCGTAAATCAATGAGGAACCGGCATAGACCAGATCCTGTGTGGATTCTCCATAGCCGCATGAACTGTAAATGTATGCGGAAATGGTACGGGAGGTCAGCTGGCTGATGATGGATTTGCGATACTGATGCTTCATCAGGATTTCATTGCTGGCGGAAAGATTGACGATGATGTCGGCTCCCGCAAGCGCATGATGAGATGAAGGTGGTATCGGGGTCCACAAGTCTTCGCATATTTCCACGGCGAAAGTGCTTTTTTCGACCTGGAAAAGCATGTTCGGGTAGACATTGACCTTGAAACCCGCGTATTCTATTTCTGCGCCGGCCATCGGCGTGCTGCAATTCTTCGCGTCGTCATAAACCGGTGCCATTGCGGTGTCGGCTTTGTATAAAAAGTCGGAACCGCTTGAAAACCAGCGTGTTTCGTAGAACTCGTTATATGACGGGAGATGAATCTTCGGCACGATTCCGCGCAGCGAACCATTGCAGATCACTGCGGCGCAATTATAGAGGGAAGCATTGACCCTCACCGGTACACCGGCTACGATGGTAACTTTCTTCCCTCTGGAGAATGCTTTAAGTTTTTTAATGCCTTCCTCTGCCTTCCGTATCAGAAGCTCCTGACCGAAAAGGTCGCCGCATGTGTATCCGGTAACGGACAACTCTGGAAAGACGATAATGGAAACATCTTCATTATCAGCCTGTTCCACGAGCTTACACATCTCTTCGACATTAGCATCCACGTCTGCCACCTTGACTCTCGGCACGGCGGCAGCTACTCTTATGAAACCGAAATCCATTTAAAGAGATTCAATAATTTTCGCGAATATCAATGTCATTTTGTCGGCAGCGGCATCAGCGGCTCTCACCACGTCGTCTCCGTCATTCTTGTAATCGGCGGCAAATTCCTTCTGTGCGGCATTGGTAATTACCGACATGCCGAATACAGGAATTTCCGAATGTCTTGCCACGATTACTTCCGGAACCGTGCTCATTCCTGCGGCGTCAGCGCCGATTGTCCTGAAGAAATGCCATTCAGCAGGGGTCTCGTAAGATGGGCCTGTGCCTGAAATGTAAACACCTTCACGCAACTCAATGCCCTCGGCAGCAGCGATTTCCTTGGCTTTGGCAATCAGTTTCGCATCGTAAGGGTGGGTCATGTCCGGGAATCTCGGTCCGAAGTCGTCCAGATTAGGTCCGATCAGCGGATTAGGCAGCATGTTGATGTGGTCCTTGATGATCATAAGGTCGCCTACACGGAAATCGAAATTGATTCCCCCGGCTGCATTGGAAACGAACAAGTAGCTGATACCCAATACTTTCATTACGCGGATAGGCAATGTTACCAATTCCATCGGATAGCCCTCGTAATAGTGGAGCCTTCCCTGCATTGCTATTACGAACTTGCCTCCGAGTTCACCGGCGATGAAGTTTCCCTTGTGACCGATGGCGGTAGACACAGGGAAGCCCGGAATGTCCTTATAATGAATAACAATAGGGTTTTCTATCTTGTCCGCAAGTTTACCGAGACCGCTTCCCAATACAATACCTGCAACAGGGACTTTCCCGTCAAGGCGCTCTTTCACGAAGTCAGCAGCCTTGAAAATTCTTTCTGCTCTTGGATCCATATTTATATGATTTTAGTTAGTGATTTTTATAAGTTGTTCCTGCGCATTTGCGATAATCTGCGCCTCGTCTTTCACTTTCCTGTTCCTCATCACGAATTTTCCGTTCGCAATCATATATTCAATGCAGTCGCTATGAGCCGAATAGATGAAATTCGACAGGAAATTTCCCGGTGACAGGAAGAACGAGTTTTCCGTATTGACAATGATGATGTCCGCGATTTTTCCCTCTTCCAGCACGCCGGTGTCCAGGCCCAATGCTTTCGCGCCGTTGACTGTCGCCAGTTCAATGAGCTCCTGCAGAGGCAATGCCTTCGGGTCGTTTCTCCAGGCTTTCTGGAACAATGCTGATGTCTTCATGGTTTCCAGCATGTCCAGATTGTTGGATGACGCACATCCGTCCGTTCCTAGGCATACGTTCGCTCCGGCATCACGTAACTCATTGTATTTGAATTTATAACCGGATGCCAGCTTGGTGTTGGAGTTGATGTTGTGAACGCAGTTTACCTTGCGCTTTCCGAGGATTTCAATGTCATTATCCGTCAGCCACAACGTATGGGCGGCAATCACGTCGGAATTCAGGATGCCGAGCCTGTCGAGATATTCCACAGGGGTCAGCCCTCCGTGAAGTTTCTTGCAGTCATTGACTTCCTTCTCGGTCTCGCTAAGGTGAATGTGCAGCTTGAGGTTATGCTTTTTGGCGAAATCCGATACCCAGAGCATCAATTCTTCGCTGGTGGAATAGATTGCGTGGAATGCCGTCTCGAACATCCCGCCGTCCTTCATTGACAATGAATTTTCGTATGCCTGTGCGATTTTTTCTTTCTGCAGCTCGCAGGCTTCGTGGTCATTGTGGTCGAGCGCGACGTATGAAACTACGGGCCTGATGCCCATTTCGGCGGCAGCACGTCTGGCGGCAGGGGAGTACCAATACTGGTCATTGAAAGTGGTCGTGCCGGTCTTGATCATTTCCAGGCAGGCGACTTTCGTCCCCCAGTATACGAATTCTTCGTCAATGCTCTTTTCCATTTCCCAGATTTTCTGAATCCAGTCAGAAAATACGACGTCCTCTTCCGTTCCGCGCATGAGGGACATTGCGGCATGTGTATGCATGTTGATGAATCCCGGCATGGCAGTCTTTCCCTCGCAGTCCATGACTTCTACGCCTGATGCGATCCGGCTTTCTCCTTCATGTCCGGCGCTGCCTACCGGCATTATCCGTTTGATCCTGGAGCCTTCAATGTAGATATCGGACAGGATTCCGTTGCAATTGATATTTTTTAGTAATATTGAGTTCATATTCTCCTATATTATATAATATTTTCCAAATGTAACGATTTTGACCGATAAAACAATACAAAAACGGCCGGCCGGTCATCTCCGGTCAGCCGTTCGGTCGGTTTTCAAGCAGAATGGGATTAGAAAATATCTTTGTCCTCTGCAGATATCTCGACATCCTCAGGTGCGGGCTCTCCCTTGACGGCAGCCTCAGGTGATCCATTAAGTCTTGCCTTAATGTACTTGACTGCGTCTTCGAGTCCTTCTGCAAACTTCTCGAAATCCTCCTTATAAAGGAAAATCTTATGTTTGTCGTAGACGTAACGTCCGTCCTGCTCGATTTTTCTCTTGCTTTCTGTGATTGTAAGGTAAAAGTCATTGTTTCCCTTAGTCGATTTGACATCGAAGAAATAGGTTCTCTTACCTGCTCTTACGGGTTTTGAATAAATCTCGTCCCCGGAGCGATCATAATCGTCGTTGTACATAACTCCCTACAAATTTAATTTATTTACCAAATTTAAGAATAATTCTGAAAAATGGTAGTATCTTTGAGAAATTTTTGAGAAAATCAGAGTATGTTAGGGAGAAGAATTTTGAGAATGAAGGCTTTCAAGGTGCTGTATGGATATGCTGTGACCGGAAAGATGACACTTGATGATGCAATGTATGAACTGGACCGTTCATGCGAAGCGACACGTGATTTATATCTGTTCATGCTTGCCATCATATCACCGCTTACCAAGGAAGCGCACGACCGCATCGAGATGGCGAAGACCAAGTTCAATCCGACGGAAGAGGATCTCGACCCGAATATGAAATTCGTGGAGAACCAGGTGGCTCCTATTCTGGACAATGATCCTGATTTTCAGAAGCTTCTTGCCCGCAAGGGGCTTTCATGGCAGCCATACGACATGTTGATCAAGTCTGTGCTTGATTCTATGAAAGAGAAGCCGTATTTCCAGCGTTACATGGCGTCCGGGACACGTTCTCTGAAAGAAGACTGCAAGCTTTTCATAAAGATATTTGAAAACGAATTTGTTGATAACGAGCAGCTTGCTGCAATACTTGAGGACAAGTCGATTTACTGGATCGACGATCTTGCATATTCATTGACATTCTGCTGCCGTACGATGGAAGATTTCGCTGCCGGCCAGGGCTGGCGCCTTCCGGAACTGTATCAGAGTGATATGCTCAAGAAGAAAAATCCTGCTGCCGACGTGCAAAGCGACAAGGTGTTCGTAACCAGGCTTCTGAAAAACGCCTTCGCCGGTTATGAGGGATATTTCAAGATGATTTCCGAGTCGGTAAAAGGCTGGGAGTCAGATAGATTGAATTCTTCAGACATCGCCTTGGTGGCGCTTGGACTTGCCGAGGCTGAGAGTTTTCCGGAGATTCCTCTGAAAGTGACCATGAACGAGTATGTGGAAATTTCCAAATGCTATAGTCTTCCGAAAAGCAGTTCTTTTGTCAATGGCTTGCTGGACAAGTTGATATCCAAGATGGTAGAGGACGGCAAGATTGTCAAGAAGGGCGCGGGACTCGTATAATTGACGGCAGTGCTATTTGACGGCAGCCGGTTTATAGTTATATTTGTATATAAAATTGAATTGAAATGAATATTCTTACATTTATTCTTCAGACTCAGCCTGCACCTCAGGGCGGCGGCTGGTCAATGTGGGTGATGCTCATCCTTATCTTCGTAGTCATGTGGTTCTTCATGATCCGTCCGCAGCGCAAGCAGCAGAAGGAACTTGAGAAATTCCGTAACGCACTGAAGAGGGGAGACAAGGTTGTCACGATCGGCGGCATCTACGGTACTGTAGATGAAATCAAGGACAGGACCGTGCTTATCAAGGTTGATGGCGACACCAAGCTTAAAGTTGACAGAAATTCTCTTGTGAAGGATTTCTCTGAAACACAGCAGCAGTAAGAGGCTGCCGTCTGGCAGTTTCAGTTAAACTGATTCCGGGCTATGCGTGACTTGTTCGGAAAAATATCCAAGAGATTGAATATCAGCGGGAGAGATGCGAAGTTATTTGTCGTCTCTCTCTTGCTGGCTTATGGTATATGGCTGATTCACAATCTTTCATTGAATTATTCTGAAGTTGTCCGTGTCCCTGTTCAAGCTCGTTGCGATATCAGCGGTCATGCAGATATGTCATCCAATTCCACGGTGGTGCTGGCGCGTTGCCGGGCCAGGGGATTCGGACTTATTTACCTGGCCGGTTCTGAAAAGAGAGGCCCCGTGACCGTATCGTTCAATTCTACGGACATGCACCCGAAAGGTGAAGAACTTTATTATGTTACGGGTGATGACTTGAACCGGTATGCCACGCAGATTCTTGGAAACGGCGTCAAGATTGAGGCGATCCTCACTGACACGTTGATGTTCAGGTTTCCTTTCGAGAACCATAAGAGGGTGCCTGTCTATCCGGTCTATTCGCTGAGTTTCGCCCCTCAGCATATCAATGCCGGCGATATCCGTATCTCACCTGATTCTGTCACGATATATGGAGAGCCGTTCCACCTCGCAAGCATTGACAAGGTATTTACGGAATCTCTCAGGTTGAATGATTTGACCGCGTCCGTTCACGGGCAGGCCAGACTGGACAAGATCAAGGGTGTACGTATTTCCGATGAGACCGTGACGTACAGTATGCCTGTGGCCCGTTATGTCGAAATCTGCAAGACGTTGCCGGTCTATACTGACAATGTCCCTAAGGGTCACAACCTTATAGTCTATCCTTCCACAGCCACGGTGCGGTTCTGCTGCGCTTTCCCTGTCAGTCATGATCCGTCGGAAAAGGTGCGGCTGTCCGTTGATTACCAGGACTTTATTTCATCTCTGGAAGGCCAGTGCCTTCCTCGTCTGGATTCGATACCTTCCGGTGTCATCGGATATACTGTTGAACCGCAGATTTTCGATTGCGTGGAGAGTGTGAAATGAAAAAGGCATTGACGATACTCATTACCGGTGGAATCGGGAGCGGAAAATCCGTATTGTCCCGGTATCTGGAGAGCAGGGGCGTGCCTGTTTATGATAGCGACAGTCGGGCCAAAGCATTGTACGACAGTGAAATGGGTGAGGCCGTCGAGAGCCTGTTCGGGGTTTGCTTGAGGGATGGGAACGGCAGGTTCGACCGTAAGTCATTGGCAGCATTGGTGTTCACTGACAGGAGCAAACTGGAGAAACTGGAGGGTATCGTGCATCCGGCAGTGCTGAAGGATTTCATTGATTGGCGTGAGCATGTGTCGGGCGGGAACTCGTGGTGCGGTTATGCCGGAAACAGGCCTTTTGTGTGCATGGAATCCGCGATTGCATTGGACAAGCCCCTTTTTGCAGGGTCTTATGATGTGGCGGTGATGGTGGATGCCGATGAAGATATCAGGATCGCAAGAGCTTGTGACAGAGATGCTTGTGATGCTGCGGCGATTATGAAGAGAATCAAGAATCAGCATCTGGATTTGTCCAAGGCTGATTATGTGATATACAATAACGGTACGACGGACGAACTTGCCGCAGAGGCGGACAAGGTGTTCGGAGAAATATTGAAACATAGTAATTAATTAAAGTTTATAAGATTATGAAAACTGATCTCGCAAGAATTCTTTCAGTTTCAGGCCAGCATGGTCTGTTCAATTACATTGCTCAGGCTCGTAATGGAGCGATAGTTGAAGCATTGAGCGACAAGCGTAGAACTTGTTTCGACATGAAGAGCAGAATCACTACTCTTGCAGATATCTCCATCTATACAAGCGAAGGTGAAATGAAGCTTCAGGAGGTATTCCAGAAACTTCACGAGGCTCTCGGTGAGGCTGATGCGCCTACTTCAAAGGCTTCTGCTGATGAGCTTAAAGCATTGTTCCTCAAGGCTATCCCTAACTATGACGGTGACCGCTTCTATGTGTCTCACATGAAGAAAGTCGTTGACTGGTACAATGAATTGAAGAATTTTGCATCTCTGGATTTTGAAGAGGGCAATGAGGGTGAGGCTGCATCTGAAGAAGCAAAAGAAGAAGATAAGGTAAACGAGTAATATGCCTGAACAGAAAACATTACAGGTCATTACTCTCGGCTGCTCCAAGAATGATGTCGATACCGAGCATCTTCTGGCCCAGGTAAAGGATGATTTCTGCATTCTGCCTTCCGGCAACGAGCAAGATGTTGATTATCTGCTGCTTAATACATGCGGATTCATAGGCGATGCCAAGGAGGAATCCATACAAGCAATTCTTGAAGCGGTTGAACGTAAAAAGCAGGGAAAGATAGGGAAGATATTTGTCTTCGGCTGTCTTTCCCAGCGTTATAGTGCGGAAATGCCGGACCTGATACCGGAAGTTGACGGGTGGTTCGGTGCCAGGGACATTGCCCCCGTGGTCAGTGCTCTTGGTTCCAAGATGAATCCTGAGCGCCGGTATGAGCGCGTCCTTTCGGGAAAGAAACTCCCTTATGCCTACCTCAAGATTTCGGAGGGATGTGACAGGAGATGTTCATATTGTGCCATACCGTTCATCCGCGGGGCTCATCGCTCGGTTCCTATCGAGGATTTGATGGAAGAGGCGAGGCGTCTTGCCGCAGGTGGAGTCAAGGAACTTGTCCTGATTGCACAAGATACGACATATTATGGCCTGGACCTCTATCATAAGCGTGCATTGGGGGAACTGCTCCAGAAACTTTCGGAAGTGGATGGTATAGAGTGGATTCGGATCCATTACTCGTATCCGGCTGATTTTCCGGAGGATGTGCTGGACCAGATGGCCAACAATCCCAAAGTTTGCCGATATATGGATATTCCTCTGCAACATGTTGCTGACAAGGTGCTGGACATGATGCACCGTCATGTGGATGGAGCATGGACGCGGGCATTGATCCGTAAGATGAGGGAGAAGGTTCCGGGAATCGTATTGAGAACCACTATGATTGTCGGACATCCTGGCGAGGGACAGGCAGAATTTAAGGAACTGCTTGATTTTGTGAAGGATGCGAAGTTCGAGAGGTTGGGTGCGTTCACTTATTCTGAGGAGGAGGGGACATTCGATGCCCTCAATTTCAAGAACGATGTGCCTGAACGGACGAAGAAATCTCGTCTGAAAAAGCTGATGGAACTCCAGAGTGGTATATCATTTGCTTTCAACAACAGCCGTATCGGGACGGAAACCAAGGTTCTCATTGATGATTACAATGACGGTGTATTCGTATGCCGCAGCGAGTTCGAAAGTCCTGAGGTGGACGGAGAAATTCTCGTCCGTTATGATCGTGAAAAGATGAAATCCGAGCCGGAGGAAATGGTCGGGCAGTTTATGAATGTCCGGATAATCCAGGCCGGTGATTACGATCTTTTGGGTGAATGTATTTAAAATGAATAGATTATGAAACCGTTTATTTCTACGACATTGTCATTGGCTGCTGCCGTGGTAGTAAGCTTTGTGACTTCATGCGCTCCGCAGGCGTTCAGCCTGAATATGGAGATGAGGTACCCTTCAAAGGCAGGAATCGACCTGACCGGCAAGTCCATTGCCGTGGTCTGTCTTGAGAACAATGCCGGGAAAGATTCGGTTTTCAATTCTTATCTGGTGAGTGGCTTTGCGTCGGCGTTGGAGCGTGAGTATTTCTCCGGTGAGAAGGCTGTCAATGTCTATTCGATGAAGAAAAATCCGTCAGGCAATTACGGGACGGCTGATTCGCTGGTGAACATCGTGATGTCGACGGGCGATGATGTCGTTTTCTTGTTCGATGCGCCTGATTTCGGCAATGTCTCTGTTTCCGAAAAAGAGTATTCACCTGCCGATACTGCCGTTTACTATAATGCATCCGTGCCTTTGACATTGACTTTATATGCCTATGATTCAATGGGAAAGGTCGATACTGTCTATACTTGGCGGGGAAGCAGGAACCTGAGCGGCTCACTTGCTGCTGACGTTTACACTTCCAGGGCGGATGTGGCAGACATGCTTTGGCCTAAACTTGCATTGCAGGCAGAGCAGGCAGGTACATTGTCATCCAAGATTTTCATGCCGACATGGAAGTCCGAGCAATATACGGTGATTTATTTCGATTCTCCTGAAGCTTGGGATACAGCATCAGAAGCCGCATATAATTTCAGATGGCATGATGCTGTCGAATCATGGATGACATTGGTCGATACCAATAATCTTATGCGGCGTTCGTGTGCTGAGTATAATATTGCCCTCGGATGTTATATGATGGGGGACAATGAGCTGGCTCTGAAATGGCTGGACCGTTCCGATGCGGATTATCCGGTTTCTCTTTCTTCCGGTCTGCGTAAAAGAATTAAAGCAAGAATGAAATAGTCAAAAGGCGAGGACTTATTCCCCGCCTTTTTTAGGCTATATCGTGAAGTCCAGACAAGACCTTATCGCGGTAAAAGGACGTACTCTGCTGTTTGCAATGGCGACATGTGCCGGGTGGACAGCATAGCCTTTGAGCGCTTCTTCTGATTCCAATGTGCAGTCCAACATGAGGTCGGCATTTGAAGATGCCAGGCGTCCGTCAATCTGGACTTTTATGTCTGTCAGTCCCGGAACGACTCCTTGCAATGATTCCAGTCCTTCCTTGATGGATTTCTTGATTTGGATTTTCTCTTCCTCTGACAGGCTGTCCTTCAGAGTCCATAAAATGATATGCTTGACCATGATGTTATTGATTGTATATTTCTCTTTTACAGCAAGTTGGTGACATTGGCATAATATCTTTTCGTCACCGGTACGCTTGTCGTTTCCGGAGTGTCAATGTCTGCAAATACCAGTCCGTTTTCGTCTTTCCTCAGCATTTTTATGTGAGAAGGGTTTACGAAATATGACCTGTGGCAGCGGACCAGTGAATTCTTGGCGCATAGGGATTCAATGCTCTTCATGGATGCCCTCAGCACGTATTTCTTCGTCTTTCCGTCTTCGCTGTAATGTATGTTTACGTAGTTTTCATCTGCGCTTATATAATAGATGGATGATACGTTTACCACTAGTTTCAGCATTTTTCTGGAATCGTAGAACCTGATTCTGTCGTCCGGACCTTCTTCTGCTTGTTCCAGCTGTTTTTTTCTGTGATGGGCCAGTAGAGCAAGATAAATTACCACGTATGGGTAGACTGCTGTCAATGTCATTGTCCCGAATGCCCAGGCGACGGCATTGAAATAGGGGATTGAGGCTCTTTTCATCAGGCAGATGTACAGGCCCATGAAAAGTGATGCGAATGCCATGTCCATCAGGCACCAGAACAAGTATCCTGTACGGTTGATCTTCTTTCGGAAAATGTAGAGGATACTCCTTGTCAGTCCTTCACTTGCCGCTATTATGCAGGATAGCATGGCGAGCTGGAACGGATATCCCAGCTTCATTGACCCCAGATATTCTGACGCCCCGAACGGCATGTATATCATCATGAAACTGAAGAAAAATGCCGGTACAGCGATGATGTGCACCGTCTGCGGCCAGAATTTTCTGAATATTTCGTTAATATCATTCATCTTAAAATGTTGTGACGAATGCAAAAATAGTCTTTTTTCGTCACTGTATACAAATTTTTGTCACTAAAACGCGGCTTTAGTCACAAATCATGTGTCGTTATCACCTTTATTTCCCTGAGTTCATGTGCTTGCCTACTTTTGCAACGCAGCTTCGGAAATTGAAGCCTTATTATTGGGTTGTGTTTAAGTAACAATTGTGTTATGAGAAAAAATGGTATAATTTCATTCGGTGATTCCGTCATGAAGGGAATCATTACCGGTAAAAATATAGAAGATCTTGGCAGGAACCGTTATGTGATTTCAGATGCGGGCTTCGCGTCTCTTTGCGCCAAACGTATGGGCGTTTCCATCGAAAATTATGGACGTTTCGGAAATACCGTTACTGGCGGAGTGAGAGATGTTTCCAGACATGTGAAGCAGATTGAAGATTCCCGTTATGCCTTCCTTGAGTTCGGAGGCAATGATTGCAATCATGATTGGAATGCCGTTGCGGAGAGGCCGGATGAGGACCATGCCCCGCAGACCACGCTTGAGATGTTCCGTTCTACCTATGAAACATTGATTGACAAGGTCAGGGAATATGGTTGCATTCCGGTCATGCTTTCTCTTCCGCCTATCGATTCCATGAAGTTTTATTCCTATATCTGTTCAGGTTTCTGTGCAGAAAAGAAAAACAATGTGCTTCAATGGCTTGGTGGCAGTGTGAATACGATTGGAAATTGGCATGAGATGTATAACTTGGAGCTGTATCGCATTGCAGCACAGGAGGGCGTGAGATTAATCGACATTACGACTTGTTTCCTCTCACGCCGTGATTTCTCCAGTCTTTTCTGCGACGACGGTATGCATCCGAATGAAGAAGGACATCAATTGATATCTGACGCTATCTGCGCGGCGATGCCAGCGGTCGTTTAGTGATTGAGCGCATGTTCCACACATTTGCGTGTGGTCACTATTTCGAAGTCTGTAGCCCCCGCGCGCATTCATTCACGTTACCCTCACCCTAAATCCCTCCCCTCGGGGAAGGGACTTACCCTCGCCCATACGGGCTCTATTGCCCTGCGATGCCTGCGGTCGTTTAGTGATTGAGTTCCGCGGTGGCTTCCAGGTCGAGGGCTTCTGCGAGGATGCTGATTGGATTCTTTACGGTGAATCCGGTAGACATCTCTATCTGCCATTTGCACGTCTCGCAGTCACATGCTACGAAATCCGGTGCTACATTGCCGATCTGGTCGAAAAGCGGCTTTCCGATTGCCTGTGAAGCTTCATAGTTCTCTTTCTTGAATCCGTAGGTTCCTGAAATTCCGCAGCAGTTGCTGTCGAGAAGCGTGAATTCCACTCCAGGTATCATTTTTATCAATGCTGTCGAGAAAACGCCCCATCCGAGTCTTTCAAGATGGCAAGGTGTATGGTATGCGATTCTGGCTTTGTAGTCTTTCTTGAACGCAAGTTTTACCTTGCCTGAATCGATCAGACTATAGATGAATTTGGTGGCCAGAGCGAGGCTGTCCCGTACTCCGCTATTGTCAACTTTCAGCAAATCAGGATATTCGTCCCTCATTGTCAATACGCATGTCGATGAAGTCGTGAGAATTTTCATGTTCTTGTCGACCGCTTTCTGCAGGACTGCAACATTGTGCTTTGCGTGTTTCCTGGCGCCGTCGGCAAGACCGTTGGCAATCATTGCGACACCGCAGCATTTTTCCTTGTCAAGCAGGTTTACGCCAAATCCGAGAGCATTCATGACATTGACGAAATCCTTTCCCAGTTGCGGATAGTTGTAATTCACATAGCAGCCATGGAAATAAGCGATCTGATTCTTGAATGCTGCCTGTTTTGCAGCTGCATTCTTCTTGTACCAGCTTTCGAATTTCGTTCCTGAATATTTCGGGAATGTTCTCCGGTGGTCGATTCCGAGAAACCCGTCCAAAACAGCCTTTACAGGCTTCAGGGGCAATGTCGCATTGACAATCGGTGCGAACGGACTTGCCATTGTTCCCATGAAATCGGTGCTTGCGAGCATCCTGTCGCGAAGTTTCGGCTTCTTGGTGCTGAATTGGATTCTGGCCTCCTGGATGATGTCCGAAATCTTCACGCCGGACGGGCATGCCACGTCACAACGCTTGCAGTTCAGGCAATATTTCAATGATTCGTCGAAGAAATATCTGTTCTTCAATCTGAGTCTTTCTCCGTCAGGGCCTGCCTGTTTAGGTCCCGGATATTCAGGATTGACGGGAACTACCGGGCAATATACCGTACATATCGTGCATTTGATGCACTGCTCGAAATTATTTTCACTTGTGCTTGTCATGATGTTCTATTTGCCTAGTATTGAATCAGATATATAGAATGCTGTCATTATTGCGACGCCTGCGCCGCATCCTTCGTGGAGTGGATTGAATCCTCCGAGAACGGAGCCTGCCGCATAGAGATTCCTTACGGATTCGCCGTTTTTGATGACATTGAACTTGTCATCCGTGGCTACGCCGAAGCCGATAAAGTTCTGCTTGCCGAAGAAATTCTTGTCGTACCAGTTGCCCCTGTCGTTGTCGAAGATTACGTCGGCTCCGAATACCGGTTCCGTAACTTTGTCTATTTCAGCGATTATGCCATGTCCGAAATAGCTTCCGGACGCGAGAACATAATTGTCGGCAGTCAGTTCTATGTCTCCGAGATTGGATGTCTTGATGGCTGTGACTTTTCCGTCTTTGATTTCTGAAGCCACGGCTTCGTCTCCCATCAGGAATGTGCCGCCTTTCGCTTCGAAAGCACGTTTCATCTGCATTTGTGAGCGTATGCCCGGGACAGATGGTGGCAATGTGCCTATGAACAATGTCTTGATTCCGAGCTCTTCGCGTACTGCCTGGACGATTTCATGATTCTTGAGACCGAAGACAGCCGGAAGTACGACCGCGTCGAATTTCCCTTCCGCCAGCTCCGCTTCAACGGCATTGACAAAAGTGGTACGCGCAGCGGCATTGTCCATGATTCTTGCGATATTGGATGCTCTCATCTCGCTCGGGTTGCGCCTGAGGTTGCGGATTTCGTCGGTCGTCACAGCTGTGATTTCGCATGTGGTGCCGCGTTTTTCGAAGGATTCGGCAATGAATGCGGTGTTGAAGTCGAGGAAGCCGTCAATGTTGACTATCAATGCGTTGTCAGCGATTTTCTCGTCTTTCGCGCTGACGGATGCGATGTCGTCGATTGTCAGCCATGCCGGCTTCAATGCGCCTGAAGCCGAGATGACGTATCTGTTCTGTTCGGCTGTTCCTTCTACATTGATTCCGAGCGTGCGGAACAATCTTTTCGTCTCTTCCGCGTATTTTTCAATTTTTTCTGCGCCGATTTTCGCATAAGGATGTGTTGCGTCAAGTGACGGTATTGCTGCCAGCGGAGCGTCCACATCGGTGCCGTCGGGGAGTTTGGCCAGAAGTCCGAAGCCTCCGGAGAAGAAGTGCATGGCATTCTGTCCTGCGGAAACGATGGCGCATTTCTGTCCTGCTTCCTGTAATCTCAGACCGCATACGAGTCCGGCAAGACCGCCACCTATTATTATAGTATCAAATCTCATAATGTCTTAATTTTTATTCGAATACAGGTTTGTCAGGATTGATGTTCGTTTCTGTTTCGCTACCTATTCCCAGGCATTCGGAATATACCCATGCTGTGAATTCAGCCTCGCGCAATGTTTCGCCCCAGGCTACCGGATACATTCCTTTCCATCTTTCGTTCATGAATTTCGCCAAATCTGTCTTTGCGCGTTCAGTGCAGCCGTGTGCTTTGCTGAGAAGTCCCGCAGCACGGCATGCGCAGAGTTCGCCCTGGCATGTTCCCATGCCTACGCGTGTGCGTCTGCGGAGGTCTACCAGATTGTGGACATCGAGATTGTCAATGGCATTCTGTACTTCGCTTTCCGGCACTTCCTCACATTCGCATACGAGGCTCTGCTCTTTTCTGGTTTCGAATTGGATTTTCGCTGCCATGCTTCCTGCACGTCCCGCCGTGGCTTTCTGGACGGTAGACGGTTTGGTCCATATCTTCTGTGACACTTCCTGAACATTGCCTTCACCGGAACCCGGCAGCGGAGTAGTGCGGGTCTCGCATTTCTTGTCAACGTTTAATTTTTCGCAGACAAGGTCGGTAGCCATTTCAGCCATCAGTCTGTAAGTCATCAGTTTACCTCCGGTAATCGTGATGAATCCCTTGATGCCGTCACGTTTTTCATGGTCGAAAAGTACGATGCCTCGGCTGATGTTTCTTCCGCTGGTGTCTCCTTCTGCCGCTACCAACGGACGGACGCCTGCATAAGCGCGGAGAATTCGTGTGGTATTCAGGCATGGCGCCAGTTTTTCACCTTCCTGTATCAGGAGCTTGACTTCGTCCGGTGTTACGTGCATGTTGTCGCACTCTTCGTAAGGTACTCTGGTAGAGGTGGTTCCGATTACACAGACCGTGTCGCCCGGAACGAGGATATCAGCATTGGCCGGTTTTCTGCATCGGTTGAGCACGATGCTGTTTACCCTGTGAGCGAATATGAGGAGCGCTCCCTTGGCCGGGAACATGCTGATTTTCGCACCTGCCAGTTCTGCAATATGGTGTCCCCAGATACCGCCGGCGTTGACGGTGATCGGCGCGTGGTATTCCGCCGTTTCTCCGGTCTTGTGGTCAATGACTTTTACGCCCGTGATTATTTCCTGGTTTCTTATGAAGCCTGTCACTTCGGTGTATACCAATACTTTGGCACCGTGTAACTTGGCGTCCACTATATTTGAGGAACAGAGTCTGAAAGGGTCTACTGAGCCGTCAGGTACACGGACGGCACCGATGATGTCCGGATTTACCGAAGGCTCCATGCGGATAGCTTCCTTAGGGTCTATCACTTCTGCCTTGATGCCGGCTTTCGTACATGATTCCACGAATTTTGCCTGATATGCGAGGTCGTCTTCCGGGAGTGTGATGAAGAACCCGGATGTGTCGTCAACGCAGTGGTTGGCGATTTTCTTCAGGATCATGTTCTCCTGGATGCACTCGGATGCTGATTCCTGGTCAGTTACGGCGTAACGTGCGCCGCTGTGCAGCAGTCCATGATTTCGTCCGGTAGCTCCGTCCGCAATGTCGTTCCGTTCAATGAGCAGAACTTTCAGTCCTCTCAATGAGCAGTCTCTTGCGGTTCCGGCTCCGGTGATGCCTCCTCCGATTATGATGACATCAAATTCGTTGTTGTTGATTCCGGCCATATAAATGTCAATGTGTTTACTCGTTTTGCTTTCGTTTCAAGTTTCGCAAGTCATCATGCTTGCTGGACGCCCTCCCGGGCTCTAGGGCAGTGTTTCGCGCCTGTGATACTTGGGTTTCGTTTCAAAACACAAAGGTAGTAAATTGTTTTCACTTCGAAAACGAAAGAGGGCGTTTTTTGGTCGCAATTTCAATATTTTCTAATATGTTTGTAAATCGCTTTTGTTTTCCGAAGGGTTTGTTTTAATTTTGTAAGATTTTTAAGGCGGGATTTTCTGCCGCGCCGGCTCTTTTGCCGGTGAGGAAAGTCCGGACAGGAAAGGGCACTCTGCTGCGGAAAGCGCAGATGGGAGTAATCTTATGTAGCCGTAACAGAAAATAACTGCCTGCCCCAGAATCTACTGGGGCAGGCGAGGGTGAAAACGCGAGGTAAGAGCTCACGACGGATGTCAGCGATGCCATTCGGGTACGGTACCAGAGCCTGCAAGACCAAATATACTGACAGATGAGGGCTGCCCGCCCGATGTCAGGGGGTAGGTTGCGCAGATAAATGGCAGATCAACACAGAAACCGGCTTACTTTCCCGCCTTTTTTTATTTTATATTATCTCGTCGTTTATATTTCGTAGACAGCCTTATTCTTTTTCGTAGACAGCCTTGTTGTTCTCGGATTCCCAAATCTCGACCTTGTAGCAGTTTTCGGTCTCGTCGCATATCCATTTGGCTATATTCTCTGCCGTCGGGCTGAACGGCAGCACCTCATTGAGGTTCTTATGGTCAATGCGTGACATGATGTTCTGCTTTATGACCATAAAGTCAGTAACCATCCCGTCCTCGTTCAAAGTCATTGACTTGCAATGCACTATCACTATCCAATTATGTCCGTGGAGTTCCTCGCACTTGGTCCGTCGGTCCGTCGTCACATAATGTGCTCCCGACACTTCAAATCTTTTGCTTACGTAATACATCGTAAATTATCATCTTTTCCTCAAAGTTAAGTAACATTCAAAAAATAACCTTCATTATCTTCAGGATTCTTTTCAGGCTGTCTCTCTTTTCCGGTCAGTCATGTTACACTGTCTCTCTATCCCCGGTAATCTTTCACCGCCCCAATTCCCCCTCCCGTGCGAGATAAAACGTTTTCCACACACAAGACCACTTGACTTGCTGCTGACGTGCGTGTTAAAACGTTTTCCACTCGCGTCATGGCCCGAAATGATGCTGACGTGCGTAAATCGCCCGGTTTTACGCACGGGAAATTCACGGATATCTAAAATGGGAATTATTCTTTCCGGATGGCTGCGATGGCCATGCGGAGGACACCGTAGGAAATCTTCGCGTCGAAATGCTCGAAAATAGGTTTCAATGCCTTCTCGTCCGGATGTTCAGCGCAATATGCTTCCACTTTCTCCAAGGTATCCGCATCTACAAACTCGTGGACATCAAGGTCTCCGGAAGCCACGTAGCGTGCCAGGTGACCTTCTATCGGGGTGGAATTAAGCCCACGCTTTTCAGCAATCTGCTCTACAGTATTTCCTTGGTTATAAAGCCAATACGAATATTCAAAAGTATTCAGTTTCTTGCCGGACTCGTCGCGGAGTTCCTCTTTTTTCTCCTTTTTGGGCGCACGGGAATCATCTGCCGGACTGATTTCCGGGCCGTCATCGCCACGCCCGAGGTCATCATCTTCCATATGGCTCTGGACAATGCTGACAATCTCCTCGCCATAAGCATTGAGCTTGGACGGGCCTATCCCCGGCACCTCCATGAGTTCGGTCAATGTGGTGGGACGCAGATGCGCAATCCCGGCCAAAACGGCATTTGAAAAGACAACAAAGGCGGGCTTGCCGATTTCCTTTGCGCGCTCGAACCGCCACGACTTCAGCTCCCGCGCGAGAGCCGTGTCAGGGATTTCCACAGGCACTTCCCGTTTATCGGCATTGACCTCAGCCGTCGGCGCAACCTCTTCTGACTCAGGCTTTTTCTCGTACTCGAAATACTCATAGCAGGAAGAAAACGCGAGCTCTTCCACCGGGCAGTAAATGTAGCTGAGAAACGCATCCACGGCATTGTCCTTTCTGAAAACCGAAGCGCAAATCGGGGCACTCAGGACCAGTCCCTCCAAGGTGCGGCAACGGCTCAGCGCCACGTAAGCCTGGCCAGGTGAAAATGCAGCGTGCACATCGACTATGGCCTTGTCGAATGTAAGTCCCTGACTCTTGTGTATTGTTATCGCCCATGCTGCCTTCAGCGGATACTGCTTGAAACGGCCTATCTGTTTGGATGATATCTCCTTGCTCTCCTCGTCGAACTGGTAGCGGATATTCTGCCATTCCATCGGCTCCACATCAATCGTCTTCCCCGACTCTGCCAGCCTTACGGCAATGCTGTTCTTGTCAATGCTTCTGACTTCTCCCAGCGTACCGTTGATAAAACGCCGTTCAGGGTCATTCTTGATGAACATTACCTGGGCACCTTTTTTCAATGTCAGGCTGTTTGCCGTCGGAAAGGACTCTTCCGGAAATGTTCCCGTTACGGCAGCCTCGAACGTATATGCGTGGCTGTCAAGCTTTGCCAATTCCGTTTCATTGATATTGTCTACCTGGCGGTTATGCGTCATCAGCCTGATGTAACCATCTTCCGGTTTCGGTGAAAATCCCGGAATGAAACGGTCGTTCAGATCGGCAATATCCTGATATGTCAATGTGCATTCTCTGGCACGGTTCAGGATGTCTATGAAATGCCTGTCCGTCTGGCGATATACGTTTTTCAGTTCAATGCAGCTGTATTTCATGCTTTTAAGTGCAGCGCTGCTGAAGAAATACAATGTCTTGTAATACTGTCTCAGCAGATCATCTTCACTGCCGTGAGCGATAGGCGGGAGCTGCTGCAAATCGCCGATCATGAGAAGTTGCACCCCGCCGAAAGGCTTGCTGTTCCTACGTATGCGCCTGAGTTCCACGTCAATGTGGTCCATCAAATCCGCGCGGACCATCGACACTTCATCGATTATCAGCAGCTGGAGGTTACGGATCAGTTCCAATTTCGATTTGTTGATCCGGAAATCAGATTTCGGTTCAATGACTCCCTGCACGAATGGCCCGAGTCCGAACTGAAAGAAGGAGTGGATGGTCATTGCCCCCGCATTGACAGCAGCAATTCCCGTAGGAGCCAGCACGATGCATTTCTTTTTCGTGTTCCGCACGACCTCTCGCAGGAACGTGGTCTTGCCCGTCCCCGCTTTGCCGGTAAGAAACAGACTCATGTCCGTCTTCTCTACAATGAATCTGGCAACATTCAACTCGAAATTTCCACTTTCCATTACAACTGCCTTTGATCTGTTAATCTGTTATTAACAAAGTTAATGTATTTGTGTCAATCGGCAAACAAAGATGGCAGTCATCTCCGCGACGTGCGTAAAAGCTGGCGATTCACGCACGTCAGCAGCATTTTCGGGCATGACGTGCGTGGAAAACGTTTTATCACGCACGGCGGTTTACAAATTCATGGGAAATTGAATAAAATAAGCTGCCATCAATAGTTTTATCGGAAACATTTGCTAAATTGGCGTACCAATATAGTATTAATCGACGCGTGAGATTCCGGATAATCTGCGTGTCACAAAACAAACATTATGAAAAAACATTCTTTTCGCGATGCTGAGGCAAAATGCGAAGCCACGTTTTCGTATAACTGCGATAATTGGTGGCATCTCTACACTCCAGGGAAAGAAACACCCGTCATTTTCCAGGATGACAGTGATTTCCGTTATTCAATGAATCTTATGGCCAGATGCAGCACTGAGTTCCAGGAACTTGTTATTGTCGCATTTGAGATAATGAACAACCATATTCATATTGTCCTGGCCGGGGAAGAAGAGAAGATAAAAGAGTTTTTCATGGCTTTCAGGCGACGACTTGTACGCTATCTCAGTCAAAATCACTATATGAAACCATTTGATTGTTTCCAGTTGCGACTCAAGGCAATCAATGATTTGAAGACATTGAGAAACACTATCGTCTATGTCAACAGAAATGGCTATGTCGCAAATCCGGATCATACACCTTATTCATATCCATGGGGAACAGGTGCCTATTATTTCAATACGCAGCAATATGGATTTCAAAATGTCAAAGATTTGAAGGATATTGACTTACGGAAATTGTTCCACGGACGAGTACCAGGTAATATTGAACGGATGCAAGTCACGGACGGGATGATAGCGCCTTCTTCATATTGTTCCATACAGTCGGGAATGTCGATGTTCCGTGACGCCCACCAATATTTCTCCATGTTGACCAAAAACGTGGAAGCATATAGCGAACTTGCATGTGAACTTGATGACGGAGAGTTCTTGACAGACTCGGAATTGTTTGCACAACTGGCAAAACTGTTGCGAACATCCTATGGGGTTGCGAATGTACAAGAACTGACCAAATCGCAACTCGTCGATGCAGCGAATAAACTCCACTATGACTATCACGCCTCGAATGGACAGATTCGTCGACTGCTCGGAATCACCCAATACGAGGCCGACTCATTGTTTCCGCTTTCAGTTTAAGGCCAATGATTATCTGCGCGGCGACGTGCGTAAAATCGGGCGATTTACGCACGTCAGCAGCATTTTCGGGCATGACGTGCGTGGAAAACGTTTTATTACGCACGGCGGGAGAAATCCCCGATACAAATATCTGGGGCGCGGGATTTTCCAGTTTGCGGACAGTGTATTATCTTTGCCGGTGAAATGACACGTCACCTCAAAATCAAGAGCGCGTTGGCGCTTGTGTTGTTTGCATTCTTTTTTGCATCAACAAACCTCTTTACCCACGTTCATGAGGGTCCTGAGGGACGTATCGTGCATTCTCATCCCTGGAGTGGCAAACCGCACAGTCACAGCGACTCTGAACTCCAGCTTCTGCAAGTCATATCTGCCAATGTTTATCTGGACAGCGGACAGGCTGAAATCGTTCCTGCAGAAAGTCGGGATTTCTCGGTACTGCTGATACCGGAACTTCCTGAAGTCATCCGGTCTTTATTCCATCATGTCCTCGGACTGAGGGCTCCGCCGGTGTCGTTATAAATCCATACCTTTCCTTATTCATGCATACCAGTTTCCAGGTCATGCAGTAAATTATGATGTCTTTCGAACGAGAGACAACCCTCAAATTCGCACAAAGATTACCAAGTCAAGCTTGACGACTTGCGAAACTTGTGTTACTTGAGCTAAAATAACGACACTTATAAATGAAAAAAATACATTTTTCGGCCACGCTGGCAGTGGCTGCAATAGCCATGTGTTTCAGCGTACTGGCACATGCTCAGAACAAACTGTCGGATGCCAGCATATCCGGTCACATTATCGACTCCAAGACAGGGGAGCATCTCCCTTATGTGATGGTGATGGTTGGCGGCACTCAAATCGGCATCCAGACTTCATCATCCGGACATTATGTCCTCAGAAACCTGCCTCTTGGCAAGCACGATATAATAGCCTCTTTCGTAGGATACAAAGACTCTGCAGTTTCAATGGATATTGAAGCAGGAAAAACCTATGAAGTGAATTTCAGCCTTGAACCGGAATCACTCTCTTTGGACGGAGTGGTGGTGAGCGCCACCAGAAACCGCACGTCGAGGAAGATGGCCCCGGCATTGGTCAATGTCATTGACAGCCGTATTTTTGCCAGCACTTCCTCACCGACATTGGCGGAAGGCCTCACGTTCCAGCCGGGAGTCCGAATTGAAAACGACTGCCAGAACTGCGGGTTCACTCAGGCGAGAATCAACGGGCTTGACGGGCATTACTCGCAAATTCTCATTGACTCCAGACCAATATTCTCGGCATTGGCAGGCGTATACGGACTGGAGCAGATACCGGCGTCAATGATTGACCGTGTGGAAGTGGTGCGCGGAGGCGGATCAGCCTTGTTCGGCGCGTCCGCAATCGGAGGAACAATCAACATAATCACCAAAGAGGCAATGAGATCCGGCGCAGGAATCAGCCATGAACTCACGTCTATAGGTATGAGCGGGGCTCTTGACAACAACAACAGCGTCAATGCCTCAATGGTCACAGACGATGGCAGAGGCGGACTGTCCGTATTCGGGCAGAGACGCTCAAGGGATGGCTATGATGCTGACGGCGATGGATTTACGGAGATTCCTGCACTTAATACGATAACTATCGGTACACGGGGACACCTGAGGCTGAATCCTTTCTCGAAATTGAAGTTCGAATATCATGGTGTCAAAGAGTTCCGACGCGGTGGAGACCAGCTGGACCGACCTGCACACGAAGCATTGATAGCTGAACAGACCGAACACATAAACAACAGCGGTTCACTCAGTTATGAAGGCCAGAGCCAAGATGGCAAACATATTTGGAATGCATATGTTTCCGCCCAGCATATCAACAGGAACAGCTACTATGGCTCCGGGATGGACCCGAAGGCATACGGAAGGACCACGGACTTGACTGCTGTCGGGGGAGTACAGTATTCGTACAAGTTCAATCGCCTGCTGTTCATGCCGTCCCAACTTACAGCCGGTCTGGAATACAACTTCGATGACATGAAAGATAAATCGCTCGGATATGGTTATAAAACGGCTCAGAAGATAAATATCATCGGCTCTTACTTCCAGAACGAGTGGAAAAACGAACATTGGGGTCTTCTTGGAGGTGTCCGCATTGACAAACATAACCTCATCCGAAGACCGATTTTCTCCCCTAGGGTCAATATCCGCTACAGTCCGTTCCGTGACCTGAGTTTCCGCGCTATTTATGCCAAAGGATTCCGTGCACCGCAGGCCTTTGACGAAGACCTGCATATCGCCGTTGCCGGCGGAAAACGCATACGAATCAAGCTCGCCGACAATCTCAGGGAAGAGAAGTCCCACTCGTTCAGTGCATCGGCGGACTGGTATCATACATTAAACAATGTTTCCATCAACCTTATGGCGGAAGGATTCTACACGATCTTGAAAGATACATACTCCCTCAGGAGGACAGGTGACAAGTCCGACGAGGGGGATAGCAATATTATGGAGCGTTACAACGGATCAGGAGCCAAGGTTTATGGCTGCACGTTGGAAGGAAAGCTGGCAATATCGACGGCGTTCAGCCTGCAAGCCGGTCTGACCGTGCAGCGAAGCCGTTATGACGAGGCCCAGGCGTGGAGTGATGACGAGGCGGTAGCTCCGGTCCGTGACCTTTTCCGTTCCCCGAACGTCTACGGCTACATGGTGGCGTGCTATTCTCCATTCAAGAATTTCGACATTGATTTGTCTGGGACCTATACAGGCTCAATGCTCACCCAACATCTTAAAGGAAGCGGAACTGATGTCGATGTCGCCGTCAACACCCCGTCATTCTGGGACATGAGCTGCAAAATCAGTTACGAATTCAACATAATGAAAATATGTCGCCTTAATCTCCACGCCGGAATCAAGAATATTTTCAATGCCTATCAGAAAGATTTTGACCAAGGGGAGTTACGTGACTCGGGTTATATCTATGGTCCATCGCTTCCAAGATCATTGGTTGTCGGAATGGGGCTGAACTTCTAAGGCAATAGAAAGGTTATCGCAAATTGATTCAAAATTTGCATATTTTGTGTCAAAAATTTTCATGCAAAAAATATCGTTTACATATCTTTGCGTATGGTATTTAACGAAAAGCTAAGATGAGTAACCGATTATTTGGATTTTTGGTCCTTTTGTTTTCATTGGCCGGACTTTTGGGCGTTTCTGCTGTCGAGCCTGGTTGTACACCTGCTCCCAGAAAGACATCTCATGGAGAAATCATGGTAGAATGGGAAGATGCCAAGCTGCTTGCACCGGGCGGGTATGCGCGCGTGCACCGACTTAATGACGGAAGCTACATGGCTGTCTATTCCCGCGGAGGAAGCGGCTGCTTCAAGATCAGCAAAGACGGTTGCAGCACATGGTCGGAGGTACAGACTGCCATGGCTTACAACAGCTATATCGCTCCGGTTCAGGTCAATGTTTCCAATACGGAATTTGCGCAGCTCAGTGACAAGAATCCTTACCATCCGGGAAGAATCATCTATGCTGCGAACATCAGGCCTTCTGACAATAAAAGTTCACAAACGCCTTATACAATAGCGATTTCCACATCTGATGACATGTGCAAGACGTGGAGCGGCATCCGTGATGTCTACAAATCCAAGATTTGGGACAGGGATGTCCTCCGCGGTTGTTACGAACCATGCGTCCTCGAACTTCCGGACGGCACCGTGCAGATTTATTTCGCTGATGAGACGCCTTATTATGAAAGGAGATTGACATATCAGAACATTTCCGTCATCGAATCCAAAGACGGCGGTGATACCTGGGGACATGCCAGGATGGTCTGCTACAATGAAAAATACCGTGACGGCATGCCTGTGGCAATGATTCATGGCGATTGGATTTACGTGGCAATCGAAGCCAACGGACAGAATGTCAAATTCCATCCGCAGATTGTATGTACCAGGATATCAGACAATTGGAAAACACCTGTATGGGGATCGTCATTGAACCGGTTCGACCCTTTCAAGACCTCTATGGAAAGTGCATTCGTTTATGCGGGCGCCCCTTACATCATTCACACTGACAATTATTTCGTGCTCTGCTACCAGTCATCTGAAGGTGCATTGGAACCGACCACGAAGAACGCCGTGATGGAAATGGCTGTTTGTCGCATTGATGAAATGACTGGCCATGAATTCCTGACGATGAGGGAGCGCATCCGTCCATTTGAAATCGACCAGACACGGGACAACGGCCTTTGGAACTCACTCTGTGATCTTGGTGATGACAATATATTGGCAATCACTCAATTAAGTGGCAACATATACATAAGGAAAGGTAAGATTCTAATGAAATGAATTAATACCGAGCCCGCTGACGAACCTAACTTCGGACCCCTAGACGAACTATAAAATGACACGCAGAATAACCACATATCTGATGATTTCCGCAGCAATGCTGGCACTGGCGGCATGCACGGAATCCGCGCCCGAGCTGGAAACCGAAACCGTCTTCACTGCAGTTTCTGATGGAACTACGACCAAGACTGCTCTTGGAGAAAAGACAGGCGGGAAATATCCGGTCATCTGGTCGGAAGGCGACTGCATAATCGTCAATGGCGTCGTGTCAAAACCGCTCACTGCTGAGGCCGCCGGCTCGAACACTGCCACCTTCACGATGAGGAAAACATTGTCCCCTCCTTATACCGCCATATATCCGGCTGATGCACTGAATTCTGACCTGATCACAATAAAATCGGAGCAAATGCCCGCAGCCGGAAACTTTGATCCGGCTACCGCAATAATGGCCGCGCAAAGCGAATCAACCGGTCTGCGTTTCCGCCAATTATGCGCGTACCTCCGAATCCGTTGCCGGACAATTTTCATTCAATGTCAATGCAGGCAATCCTGTTCTCGGCAATGTCTCCGGAGACGGCGTGAAGACGATACTTTGACACCTGCCGGAAACGAAACATGTCTTACCGACTTCTGCATTGCCATTCCGCCTCAAACTTTCACGAAAGGTTTCAGCATAATGTTTTCCGATGCCAGAGGAACATTCCTGAAGGCGACTACAAGCACGCAAGTGGAGCTTAAAGCCGGCGTGATCACCAACGCACCTGAATTGACATTCACCGCGCTTGAAAATACTACTTCAGACATTGAGGAAGTCGATGGCAACATTCTCGGCATCACTTGGGAGAAACCTGTCCTTGTTTCTGGTTGGTGCAGTGCTTACGGTCGTGCGCACCGTCTGAATGACGGCAGGTTAATGATATGCTACTCAAATACTTGGCATGGCTATGCCCGTTTCAGCAATGATGACGGCGCCACATGGACCGGGGCGAAGATTGTCGTTCCGGCCTATAAGAAAGACAGTCTGTCACACAGGATGGACAATCCGGAATTTGCACAGCTCAGTGCCAGCAATCCCCATCATCCTGGACGTATAATTTATGCTGTGAATGAAAGAGTCAAAGATACCAAGGTCGCCAATAAAGACAAGACTGTCTATCCTTTCCATATCTCCATCAGCACTTCCGATGACAATGGCGCTACCTGGAGCAGCCTGAAGAGACTCTACTCCTCGAACAATGTCTCCGGATGCTATGAGCCTTTCGTGCTGGAACTTCCTGACGGCACCGTACAGGTCTATTTCGCAGATGAGACTCCTTATGCGAGCGATAAGATTACCTATCAGAACATTTCCGTCATCGAATCGAAAGACGGGGGCGACACCTGGGGAGAAAAACGGGTTGTGTGTTATACGTTTACGAAACGCGACGGGATGCCTACGGCTACTGTTTACAACGGCAATATCTATGTGGCAATCGAAGCAATTGAAGGAAATTATCAATTCTTCCCGCAGATCGTATATAACCCGGTTGCAGATAATTGGAGCCGTCAGGTCGGCGCGCCGAGCATTTACAGGTTCGACCCTTTCCAGAAGTCGCTCAAGAGTACTGAGATCTATTCCGGAGCCCCGTATCTGATACAGACGGACAATTATTTCGTATTGTCATATCAGACGACGAACGGCGCACCGCAAAGCACTCATGCCGAGCGATATAAACATACGGCGATGGAAGTCCAGATATGCCCGAAATCAGAATTCGTCAAGAATAAATTCAGTACGATGCGAGGAGTTACCAGACCATTTGCAATAGACCAGACCAAGGCCTGTGCGAAATGGAATTCGCTTTGTCCGCTTGGCGGCGATGAATTTCTTGCGGTATATGGTTCAGGTGGAAGGGATCATGAGGGCGATACTGGATATCTCTATGTCGTAAGAGGACGTGTCACCAACAAAGTGTTCGATTTTAAATAAAATCTCATTTCCCGGTTATGAGAGAACGAAATATAATAAGGAATATTGCAGTTTCATTGCTGCTTACGGTCGGGCTACACGGCACGGCGCAGGCTGCTGTGAGCCAATATAAGTTTACACATTTGACGACCGCCGACAGCGGGCTGTCATTCGATGGCGTAAGCAGCATCATGCAGGATTCCCGTGGATTTGTCTGGGTCGGGACCAGCCATGGACTGAGCCGCTATGACGGCAGGAAATTCGATGTCTTCTTCACTGATAAACTGGGACTTGAAACAGACTATGTCCGCTGTCTGGTAGAGGACAGGGACGGCAATATCTGGATAGGAACCGACAACGGTGTCTGCCGCTACAACTATATCCGTGACAAGTTCGAACCTATTCTCCTGAAGGCTGACGACGGCGAATCCATACGGGGCGAGATCCGGAGCATAACCACCGACAAGAACGGTCATATCTGGATGATTGTAAAGGGGCAGGGCTTGTTCTGCTACAACACGAAATATTCCCATTTGCACCATATCGGTTACGGCACCTTGGGAATTTCCGGCTTCCGCAGGATTCTCTGTTCCAAGAACAGCGGAATATGGCTCTCGCGCTATCATTCACCGCTTTATCACTCTGCTTCAGGATTTGACAATGCCAATGACCTGGAACCGTTCAAGGATGGCGGATGGTTCGATTCCGATGATGTCGAAGGCATTTTCGAAGGAGCCGACGGGCAGATTTATGTGGCAAGCACGGTCAAGGGAATCAGTGAAATAGACCCCATATCAGGTTCCATCCGCAGTCTGTTCCATCTTCCTGCCGGTGTAACGCTTCTGGATGCTTTCTTCGAGAGAGAAAGATGGATCTGGCTTTCCACATCTGCCGGCGTATGGAGATACGATTTGCATGGGACCGGCTCAAGACACATTGAATATAATCCCGACGACCGTTTTTCATTGTCAAGCAGTTACGTCACTTGCTCGTTCGTGGACAACAATGAAGGGGTATGGCTCGGCACGAAAGACAGCGGCGTGAACTGGTCCGGAATCGCGCAGACGAATTTCGAGAAATACTACACTGCTTCCGGTACATCGCTGGAAGGGTGCATTGTCAGCGGTTTCTGCGAAGAATCGCCGACCAAGGTTTGGGTGTCTACCGAGCAAGCCGGATTTCTGCTGTGGAATCCTGTAAATGCGACTGTTGAACGTGTAAAGATACCTGGAATACCGAGGACGGTCTGCTCTCCTTGTATTGATGGCAATTCTCTCTGGTTCGGTTCATTGAGCGGAGTTTATAAACTTGATATCAAGACACTTGCATTGAAACCTTATGGCGGTATAATGCGGGACAGCGGACGTAAGGACCAGAAGGTTTATCTGGTTTACAAGACGAAGAAAGGCGATATTTATGCAGGTACGACACTTGGACTCTCCAGATACAATAGAGAAAAAGATTGTTTCGAGGACGTGAAATCCATTGACGGCGTGTTCGTTACCTCGATAGCCGAAGATGCCGAAGGCAATATGTGGCTTTCAACATTTGCTTCCGGTCTATATCGCTGGAATCCATCAGACGGTGAAATGCTTCATTTTACCCAAGACGACGGCTCAGGTCTGCCGAGCAATAAAATCACTTCCGTACATATCGACAAGAAAGGTCGTGTCTGGGCAGTCGGATTTAGCCATGGCTTTTCCTTATATGATACCGGAACCGCCAAATTCACGACTTATGACCAGTCAGGATTCCCGTCAATGCCGTCGAATGTGTTTTTCTGTTGTTCCGAAGACAGAAGCGGTTCGTTGTGGCTGTCCACCGACAAGGGATTGATACAATTCGACCCTGAAAATTCCGGCATGAGACTGTATACAGAGGTCGAAGGCCTGTTGGATACCAAGTTGACCAACAGTAAATTACGTCTTACTTCCGGAAAACTCTGCGCCGGTTCTGACAATGGATTCATCTGTTTCTCTCCGACCAAAATGCGCTCCGGCGATTATCCAAGGATCGTGATTACCGGAATGCGTGCAGGGAATCAGATCGTGGACGGAGATGAAAACATTGACCTTGTGGATAAGATCAAGCTCCGTAACAACCAGAGTTCTTTCATCTTCGATTTTTCTTCTCCAGACATGCTGTCGGAATCTTCTTTTTGGATTCAATGTCGGCTTAAAGGCTATGACAAGGTATGGAGGGATATTTCGGTTTCGCGCAATGCCTCATGGTATAACGTGCCGGCCGGAACTTATACTCTGGAAATCAGGTCTTCAGCATCATCTTCAGAATGGCACGAAGCGCATTATCCGTTGGTAATCGTTGTGAAACCGCCTTTCTGGGCATCGACTTTGGGCATCACGCTGTTTCTGTTGTTCATACTGATGATCTATGCAGCGGTATTCGTGGTAATGCACAAAAAAGCGGAACGCAAACACCGTCAACTGGAAGAGGAATACCGTCGGACCAGGGAAGAGGAAGTCTTCCGGGAAAAGATCAATACCGTATCACAGATCGTAGGACTTCCGAAGAAAGATCAGACTTTCCTGTCAGAGTTCGACGGCATTGTCAGGGAAAATCTTTCCAATCCATTGTTGTCCAATGAGATAATAGCTGATAAAATGGCGGTCAGCCCATCCACTCTGGTCAGGAGGATAAGGCGTCTGCTGGAAACTTCACCTAACAACTATGTCCGAAATCTGCGGCTTGCCGTGGCTGCGGAAATGCTTCTGGACCCGCAAGGGAACAATATTTCTGAAATCTGCTACACAGTCGGATTTTCCAACGTCTCATATTTCGCGAAATGCTTCCGTGAGATGTTCGGAAAGACACCTACTGCTTATGCCGAACAAATCCGCGGAAGTGCGGCATCTGTTGCCGGACCTCCGGACAAAGAAAAAGATTGAATATTAAAAGACTGATAATCAACGAATAAAAATGAAAACGAAACTTTTGACATTACTCGCAATCGTAGCTATGCCGCTGGCATCTACGAATTGCGGGAAGACGGAAACATCCGGCGGGACAGAACCCGAGCCCGTTCCGGAGGAGAATGTCAGCCTGTCCTTGAGCTCCGGAATCGCGTCCAAGACCGTTCTCGGAGAGTTGAACGGGGATGCCTATCCTGTATATTGGTGTGAAGGCGACCGGATTGCCGTAAACGGAAAACGTTCTGAACCTCTCCATGAAATCGGAGCCAAGACCGTAAAGGCGACATTCAATGTCGATGGCGTCAATGCTCCATACGGAGTCGTTTATCCGAGCTGGATATGTGATGCCATGGATTCTGAAAAAGCTGAGATATCGCTCCAGACCGTCCAGAAATGGACACCGGGCTCCTTCAGCAACGGCGCCGCCGTCCTATATGGACAATCTTCCGACAAGGAATTTGAACTGAAAAACCTCTGTGGCGTGGTACGCATTGCCATGGATTTCGGAAAGAATAAGATTGCCGGCATTGTCCTGAACAGTCTGTCGGCTCCGATTTCCGGCAAATTCGGGCTGAACCTTGCGACTGGCGCACTTTCTGCCATTGAGGGCAACAATAAAATCGAAATTTCTGTACCTGATGCCGGTTTTGCAACTGGCAGTAAGGAGGCTGCGGAACTGAATTTCTGTGTCCCTGCCGGCGAATATCCGGACGGATTCAACATCACGCTCACCGACAGCTACAACCGTCAGATGGTCATTGAAATAAGGAAAAACACCCGTATTCCTGCCGGTGTGGTCGTCGATTGGGGAAAGCAGACTTTCGTGCCTGCCGGAGCGCTGATCATCACCGACCCGGAATCCTGGAATACTTTCGCCGCTGCCGTCAATGCCGGCGATTATTCCGACTGGGTGGATCCTGAGACGGGCGAGGTCAATGTTGCCTCTAATATCGTCAATGCCGGAGATCTCACGCAGATTGAATCCTGGAATGGTGTGTTCAATGGCGGTGGTTACACGATTACCTGCAATGCAATCCATAAACCATTGTTTAAGAGAATTGCCGAAGGCGCTGTCGTTAAAGACCTTAAACTGGACGGATTGCGCAATGAACCCGGGGATAATTCATGTGCAGTCCTTGCCGGAACCAATCTTGGAACCATTGAAAACTGCGAAAGCAAGTCGAAACTCACCGTGACGGTGGACGCGAATTTCCATTTCTGCGGTCTTGTGGAAGCCAATGCCGGCACTATGAAATCTTGCACGAACAGCGCGGATTTCGAAATCAACCTGCCTTTCACCGGGAATCATGAGTTGATCGGCGGAGGCCTTGCATTCAGACCTGATGCGGAAAGCAAGCTCGGCACTTTCGAGGATTGCAAGAACACAGGCAACATCACGATTCTGAAAAATGCCGTTGCCGCTTCCGGCCTCCATAAATGCGCCGTCGGAGGAATATTGGCATCAGCATACGGCGGAACCAAGGACGTTTTCGTGAAGCTGAAGAATTGTTCCAATGAAGGCAAGATTACATTGTGGGAGAATGAGTTGCAGAAATCAGGAGCGCAGGGAGCCTATGCCGTGGGAGGAATTGTAGGACGTATAGCTCCGTTGTCCGGAAATGCCGACGTAATGTTCGTCAGTCCTACGCCAACTGCCGGTTTTTATACGGAAATCACGGGCTGCACCAATGCCGGCACAGTCGATGCCTGCAGCAACATTGCCAGTGGCGCATCCGCTGCAATGTCAGGCGCGAGACAATTATATGTAGGCGGCATTGCCGGAATCGTCGTCGGCCTTAAGGAAAACCCTGCCAAGATTTCAGGATGTACCAATACCGGAGCCGTTCTTGCCGGAGGAATATCGAAACCATGCGCGCTTGCCGGCGGAATACTCGGCGGAACCGCATTTGCGGAAATAACGGATTGTACCAATGCCGGTTCATTCGGAATGACGAAAAACACATTGGCACCAGTCAATGCGAAAATCGGAGCGGTCGGCGGTATAGTCGCCCACATCCTGAAAGTCACGCCTGTTCCTGTGCTCTCGAACTGCAAATCTACGGCGGCATTGCCTGCGGAAGCCGTGGACAAATGCTCAGGCGAAATCTATGCTACAGGAAACAAACCGACAATCAAATAGATTTATAAACGTACGCATATATGAAAAGAATACTCATATTTACTCTCCTGTTGTTCCTCTCTGCCGCAATGTCATTTGCGCAGAGCATCAAGGTCAGCGGAACGGTTAAGGATAGCGAAGGCAATCCTATGCCGGGTGTATATGTGCTTGACAAACAGTCGAAAACCAAGGGAACGGCGACCGATACGGACGGAAAATATGAAATCACCGTATCCAAGAACGGCTTCCTGGAATTCAGTTGCCTCGGCTTCGAATCCAAACTCGAACAGGTGAACGGAAGGGTGAAGATCGACGTGGTCATGAAATCCGATGCCGCAAAGCTGGACGACGTGGTGGTCATCGCCTACGGAACCGCCAAGAAGTCCGACCTTACGGGCGCTGTTTCCGTAGTGGACATGAAATCATTGAACGATATTCCTGCAGCCTCGGTCAGCTCGGCCCTTCAGGGGCGTGTGGCAGGTATGGACATGATGTCATCGACGGGAGAACCCGGTGCGGAAGCGTCCATCCAGATCCGTGGAGCCAGGTCCATCAGTGCGGGCAATGCGCCGCTGATTGTGGTGGACGGCGTAATCGACGCGGTTTCTGACCTCAATGAGATAAATCCGGCAGACATCAAGAGCATTTCCGTCCTGAAAGACGTGTCATCCACTTCTCTGTATGGTTCCCGAGGTGCCAATGGCGTTATCCTCATCACGACGGAGCGAGAGACATCCCGCAACTTCACGGCCAATTTCAAGGCGGCTGCCGGTATATCCAAGATAGCCGGATCTCTCGATTTGATGGATGCGTCGGAATTTGCGCAGTACTGCAACATGACGCACTACATTTCCGAATACATCGGCGGAAAAGAAGATCCGTCACGTAATTTCTATTTTCCGCAAGACGAGGTCCTCGACAAGGGAAAAGGTACGGACTGGATTGATGCGCTCTCGCAAACCGGTGTGTATCAGGATTATTCATTCTCGGCACAAGGCGGTACCAATGTTACCAGGGCATCAGCTTCTTTCGGATATCATGACGAGAAAGGTGTCGTAATCGGATCCGGATTCAAGCGTATCAGCGGCAGGGTGAGCGTGGAGACGCAGCCTCTCAAATGGATGCGTGCCGGAGCCCGTCTGTATTATGCAGAGCGCCATACGGACAAGTCCAGCGCCTCCATAACCGGAACCAGCAGTACGGCTGCCATATATCTCAGCCCGCTGCTCGGCATCAATGATACATGGAATACTTTCGGCTCGGAATACGCTTCAGGCGGAGCCCCGTTCAACAATCCATATATCTGTGCCAAGCAGATCAGCTATGATGTCAAGCAGACGAATCTGAACCTCCTGCCGTGGGTACGTCTCATATTCGGCCGTTTCGCTTCATTCGTAAGCAAGTTCTCGTTTACAACAGATGCTTATCAGTCATTGCGTTACGCGCCTTCAACCCTTCCGGTGGCACAGCGTAACCTTACCGGAGGAACGGCGACGGCGATACGACAGGACCGTCAAGTCCTCCTCAGCGAGAATACATTTACATACGACCGCACATTTGCCCGCCGTCACACCATGAATTTGCTTGCAGGCTTTACGGCAGAACGTATGAACCTGAATTACAATTGGTTCAATGGTGAAGGCTATATGGATGACAATGTCACCTACAAGAATCTCGGCGGTCTCCTGGATGAACGTTGCACCACGAACCGCAGCTACGAGAACATAAAGACTTCAATGTCTTTCCTTGCCAGAGTGAACTACGACTATCTGAAGAAATACTACCTGACATTGACAATGCGTGCCGACGGAGCCTCGAACTTCGCTGCGAACCGCAAGTGGGGAGTGTTCCCGGCCGCAGCCGTGAGATGGAACATCAGCAGGGAAAATTTCCTGGCAGGCGTGTCCTGGCTGGACGACCTTTCGCTCCGTGCAAGTATCGGACGGAGCGGCAATGATGCCATCGGAACCTATATGTCCCAGTCGACCCTGACCTCCGACAAGGGAGTATGGATGCTGGGTGATTACCGCCCGATCGCATACTACGACACCCGTCTGAGCAACGGAAACCTTACATGGGAAACGACGGACTCATACAATGTCGGTCTCAATTTCGTTGCTTTCGGCGAAAGGGTGAATCTCGAAGTAGATGCTTATCAGTCAAATACTTCCGACCTTCTACTGGCAATGAAGACGAACCAGTCCACGGGATATGACACCTATTTCACCAATATGGGAAGCACCCGCAACAGAGGCATTGAAGCAACTCTCACGACCCGCAACATCGTCTCGAAAAAATTCTCCTGGAGCACGATGCTTACCGTTTCGCACAATGACCAGCGCGTGATCGATGCAGGAGAGGACCGTCTCGTGCCGACCTATGTGAATTTC
>ULJH01015578.1_pt1 | contig 39807 bp, 46 predicted proteins | sample 1950781 | NCBI WGS metagenome assembly ULJH01 (sample SAMEA4835462, study PRJEB28245) | human gut metagenome | biome: gut microbiome; material: fecal sample | place: Denmark | collected 2008 | reverse complement strand
TGGCGCGGCTCATCACCATTGGCAAGCGATTTCTTTCGGAAGGGGGCGGTTTCCCTGTATAACCGCTATATTCGCGGCGACGATGGCATCTATACCCGCGTTCCCGTGGACGAAGCGCCGCCGCGCCCCAATCCGCCGCCGAAGGGTCCTCCTCCGCCGCCACCGGAGCGCGGTGCACCGGAGCGCGGCTTCTTCAACGACCTGCTGGAAAAGCTGCACTTGGGTGATCTGGACGCCGGCGATCTGCTGCTGTTGTTCCTGCTGTTCTATCTCTCCAGGCAGAAAGCGGATGAAGAGCTGCTCATCGCCATAGGATTGCTGCTGATATTGTGACTTCCAGTATTTACATTTGCAAAATGGTTACAAAACGGTTACAATTTACCCAGTCTTGCAAGGCAAATACCACAAGGAGGTACAGCAACTATGTTCTGCAATTTCGACTGCGCTTCCCTGCTGAAACTGCTGTGCGGCTTTTTCGGCAAGTGCTGACGCATATACGCACATAAAAACATCCCCCGACAGTCTGTCGGGGGATGTTTGCGTGTAAATAGGAATTACTTCACAGCCTCGGCCACCGCAACAGCCACGGCCACGGTCGCGCCGACCATAGGGTTGTTGCCCATGCCCTTTTTGAATTTTTACGCCATTCCACGTTTTTTCAGATTTTTCCCGCAGCCATTGTACCGCAAGGCTTTTCGCACATGGTAACTTCCAATACATCCCCTCTTTTTACCACGTTTTTCTATACTTTTCCGAAAAAATGTGGACAGAATGTGGACAAGAATTCTATTGCATTTGACAAATCCCGATGCCTCGTCTATTCTAATGCCATAAAGGAGGTATCGCTATGGATTTTGTCGATGTCGAATATACCGAGGTGCAGGACGAGCCCATCACGGACACATGGTATACCTGCCCGGCCTGCGGTTGTCTAAACCATTCCGGCTCCCCTTGCGATTGCGGCTATGATCCGCGCCGTACTGCGACCGCGAAAAAACGCCGCAAGCGCTGGCCCTCTGCGGCGGTCATCATCCTCTCCGTCGCGCTGCTTGCTTCGCTGGCTATCAACGTAGCGCGGGAGATCTCCTATTCAGATTGCCGCGCCGCCCTGCTTGACGCCCAGGAGAACAACGCCAACGCGCGCATCAGCATATCGAGCCTGTCGTCTACCATCAGGAGCCTGCGGGACGAGCTTGACGCCCTCTCCCTTTACGCAAATAATGCCTGCGTAGTCCCCGCCAACGGCCGTATGTACCACTGCGATCCCATCTGCTCAAAATGCGACCTGTCGGCCGGGTACTGGATATACAACACAGAGCTTGCCGCAGGTAAGGGGTATAAAGCGTGTCCCTCCTGTTCTATTGTTGAAATGCCAGTCCTGGGTAACTAATCTTGCAAACACAAAGCCGGAGAGCTGAGGCTCTCCGGCTTCTCTATTTTATTCAGTTGGCCTTTTCCAGCGCGGCCATGCGCTCAGACATTTGCCGCACAACGACCTTCAGGAACTTCACCTCATCTTCAAGGTCATCAACGCGAGAGCGCGGCACGAGTTGCTCTCGGATGCCGTCCAGGGCCTCCATCACAAGATCGAACTTGGGCGCCACAGTGTTTTCGATCAACACCTGCATCCGCCGTTCCGACGCGCTGATACGGTCGTCGATCATCTCAGACATCCGTTTCTCCGATGCGCCGATTTTCTCGTCTACCAACTCCGATACCGCCTGCATATCTTTTTCGTTCAGCATATCGCGTTCCTCCCGCCCATTCAAGATATGCCCATTATACCCACCGGAGTTCCCGCTGTCAACGCTGCCTTTGTCAAAATCGCAAACGAATAACCGAAGGGCGCGAGGCATTCCTCGCGCCCTTCTTTACTTCAGCACCGGCATTTTCACCGTGCCGCCGCCCAGCACCGGCATCTGTACGCCGGAGCTTCCCTGGTTCCCCAGCACAGGCATGGTCACGCCGCTGCCGCCCAGCACCGGCATAGACACGCCTGCGGATATGTCGGAGCGCCACGGGGCTTCATAGATCTTGCTCTCGGCCCACCCTTCCGAGTAGTAGAGTGCGTCCTTCTGCTCGGAGGTCAGGTCCATGGCCACGATGACCTCCAGCTTCTCGGCCTTCTTGCTCATGGACGACGTGGCCACCTTGTAGTTGTAATACTGCGTCGCCGTGATCCCCGCGGACATTTCGAGCTGTGCTTGCGTGAGCAGCGTCTTATCGCTGGCCATATCCGCGAAATAGATCTCCGCCTGCGCTTCATCACTGATGCCAGACCGCTGCAGATAATCGAACTTCTGAGATACGGCGCTCTCCGTGCTGGTGGCCTTGATACCCTTCGTTCCGAAGTAGTATGTATAGAAGTCGTCATAAGACACGCCGTTCTGCTTCGCATCCTGCGCTCTCTCGTACACATCCTTGTTGTATACCTGCAGGGCGTACTCGGCGCCGAAGCAGTCCTTGTTGGCCTCGCGGTACGCGGTGTCCTCATCCTCTCCGGCCGCAAGGTGACTTTCCACAGCGGCACGGAACACGTCTTCCTGCGCGATGGCGTTTTTCTGGATGCCGGTCACGATGGCCTTCAGTTCTCGCGTCTGCTGCTTTTTCTCACTGTCGTACAGCTCCGTGGACGCTTCCACCTCGCGGATCTGTTTCCACAGGTCGGAGCAGGCGGTCTGCTGCTTGTTCCACCAGCGGCTCACCACGCCGGATGCCACGTCGCCGGCGTTCTTGGCATACTTCAGTTCGTTGGCCTCGTCGTAGAAGTCGCCGCTTACGCGGTTGCTGCTCATGGCGTCCACCGTGAAGGCCTTTTCAAACATACCGCGCTCGGCCTGCGGTGTCAGCACCGGCAGGAGGAAATCGCCCAGTACGCCGCTGTACTGATCCAGCACATAGTTCAGCTTTTTCGGCGAGATGCCCAGCGCCTTGCCCACGGCCTTGGAGAACACGTCCGTACTGCTGTCGTAGCGCTCGCCCGGTGCGTAGTTCTGCAGGCGCCGGCTCTCAATGTCTCCACCGTACCACGTCCGCCCCGGACTGTCCGGGTTGAGGAGCTGGGAGTCGATGAGCGCGGAAAAGATGTTGCTGGTCAGCGGGTTCGCCGGGGCAACCTGGTTGCCCATGGTGTTGATGGTGGAGAGAATGTCCACGTCCTCCCCCCTCACCGCATCCGCCACGCGGTCCGCCGTGATGCCCAGCAGGGACAGTTCGCGTCCCTTCGGGATCTTCAGCCAGTAGCCGTTGCCCAGCTTGAACATATAGTTCGTGTCCTTGTCGCTGTCCCGCAGATCGTCCCACTCGTCATCGTCGTGGTACAGCAGCGCGTTCAGCAGGGACGGAGCGATGCCCAGCGCCACGGCCCGCGCCGCCAGCTTGGCCCACTCCTTTGCGCTCTTGGTCTCCGTCACCCGCCGGACGAGCTTGTCAAGCCCCTGCACGCCTGGGTTCAGGAAGGGTACATAGTTGGCGTTCAGCACCTTGCCCAGAGAGCCGGAGCGTCCGAAGTTCACAGTGATATCGGCGGCGGCATAGAGCGCGTCCGCCTCGGCCGCGAGGTCGCTTACCGCTTCGCCGCGCTGTTTTGCTGCCTCCGCCTCCTGCATGACGCCCATAAACTCCGCCAGACGCGGGGCCTGCTCCGCCGCCATGTTCAGCGCCTCCACACGCGCCATCACCTTGCCCATCCGTCCCTTCGGCTCCTTGACGGTGCCGGTGGTGTAGTCGAATACGGAGGAGTAGACGCCGCCCAGCGCCTTGTAGAGCTGCCAGTATTCCCCGTTGTTCTTTATCTCCGCCAGTGCCCGCGGATAGTTCCGCGCAAACGCCGCAGCGTCCCGCGTATTCAGTCCCGCAGTCTGCAGGTCTCGGATCACGTTCCTGGCAAGGAACGTCGGGTTGTAGCCCGTTACCAGCGACTTGAACAGGTTGTTGACGCCGCGGGCCACGCGCGTCAGCTTATTGCTCTCCGCCGTGTCCGGCGACAGCGCTTTCACGGCGTCGAACAACGTGTCGTCCACCGTCATTTCCCACAGCTTGCCATCCATATAGGCCGTGACGATCTTGTCCTTGCTGGGCCTCTCGATGGCGGCATCGTCCAGTGTCTCCGGGTTGAACTCATGCTCGTACTGGCTCGCCTCCTTGACGTAGCGGTTTACCGCGCCCGTGTCGCCCGTCCGGAGATAGTCGCGCAGCAGGCGGTCCGCGAAGCGGTTTTTACTGCCCTCACGCACGACCTTCATCGTCTGCTTGCCCAGCGCTTCATGCAGCGGCACCAGGCGTTCCGTGCCGCCCTGTGCGCGGCCCACCGTCTTGCCGATACGCACCGCGTTCAGATCCCGGCCCCGGCCCGCGGCGTCCTTGTCCTGTACGCGCATGGTGGGCACATAGTTGGGATAGAACTCCTTGAGGAAGTCCGCGTTCTCCTGTGTCATAAGCCCGCTGTCCACACGGTACTGCATCATGTTGTCGATGTACTTCCGTACCTGTGCCTGGTACTCCGCGAACTCCGGGTGCTGCGCCAGCAGCTTCTCGGCGCGGGCCCGGCTGTCCTCTGCGGAAAATTCATAGTCGAACACCGGCTTGTCCTGGATGGCCTCGGCCTTGTCCAAATTCCGCAGCAGCCTCTCCCTCTCACGTGCCAGCGCCGCGATGTCCGGATCCGGATCCTCCGTCAGCCGATGGAGCTGGGCGGCGGTGTCCGTCCGGATGTCCGGATTTTCGGTGTCGAAGTCGCGCAGCGCCGCCTTAGCCTCCAGCACCTTTTCCGCCTTGCCCTTGGACAGGCTCATGCGGTCGATGTTGTGCAGGTCGAACATATAGAGCTGGAAGTCGTGGTAGAGGTCCTCCCCTCTTGCGCGGATGGGCGAGAACACATCGTTGAGGCTGTCCCCCACCTTCCTGCCCCTCACGTCCGTCTGGGCATCCGTGATCATGTTCACACCCGCGGAGGACGATGCCCTTGCCTGGTTGTAGAACTGATACAGGTGCGGATCGCTGACCGCCTCAGACAGCTTCGTGACGCTGTGCCCGGCATCCACCATCTTGCGGTAGAAGAAATCCCACGCTTCGCGGGCAGCCTCCCGCTTGCTCTGCTTTTTCGGCGTGGTCCTGTCTGTAACCATGTCAGAGGTCGCGTCCTGCAGGTACTCCCTACGGCCGATCACGTCCGCCTGGTCGGCGTACAGACTGGCCAGCTCGTCGAGGTCGGCCTGCAGGACCTGCTCCTGTTCTGCTGCCGGAGGTGCTTCGCTCTCCGCCAGCCGTCGGAGCTGCGCGTCATACACGGCATCTGCCGGCGTGTAAGGATCCTCCGTGAGGATGTTTTCGTCCTGCGCCAGCGCGTCCATATAGGCGTCCATCTCCGCCCGGTCTGCCGCGGAGACAGGCTCCTGTGTCACCTCTGCCGGTGCGTCGCTGCGGCTCTCGTAGTTGTACGCATCCTGCCACGTCATGGCATCTGCCGGCGTCGCCTCAGAGGTATCCCGCCGGATGATATTGCCGTCCCGCACAAATGCGCTCGGTGCACTCTCCCCTATCACCGGCATCTCCACCTCGTTGACAGCTCCCTCCGTCTGTGCTATACTATCAACAGAGGGCTCGATGTCAGCTATAGTGTCCTGCGGTGTTGCCGTGGGCCTATCGGAGGCGGCGTCGTAGCCCTCTGCTTTTTTATAAAGCACATTCCCCTCCGCGTCCAGCGCCTCATGCAGATAATAGCGGTTCGCATCATCCTTTGTCACGATGGCTGTCACATAGGTCTGTTTCCCATCATAGGTCACAGGCGCGGCAAACACATAGCTGTCGTACCCTCTCCCCTTCCAGTTCGGTGTGTAGTTGATCTGCACACCGTTTTCTATTACGCCGGGTACGGCCGCCGCCAGTTGGATCTTTGCCTCTCCCGATCCGTGTCCGACTACGCTGTTTCTCACCCGGCTTTTGGAGAACAGCACGTCACCGAAGCCTTCGCGGCGCACCTTCCCGCCGATGCTCTGGAAGAAGTTATACACCCGGTCTGTGGCCCTGCCGGTTTTCCCCACCTCTTGGCCGGTCACATTGGCCACCGGCTCTATGCCCTCAAGGGCGGGGATGTTGGACCGCAGCAGGCTCAGAACGCCCTCGGCATCGCTCTTGGTGCCGTCGTTGAATGTCGCCGCCGCCCGCCGCTGGGCGTATGTATTCCCTGCGGCATCCGTCACCCGCGGCATGGTGATTTTCCCCGCCGCCGTATTCGGCTCTGTAAGCCTCTCTGCGGCGTTCTGCGTTTCGGCGTCAAAGTTTACGCCCGGTGCCGTCTGCGCGTCCTGTGCCGTCGGTTCCGTTGCAAACTGTGGCATTTCCACCGTACCGGCGTCCTGCGTGCGCTCCAGCGTCGGCATCTGCACCGTCCGCCCTCTCCGCAGCTGACCGCTGCTGCCGATAAGCCCCATAGTCCCGCCCAGCAGGAAATCATAGGCCATCTGCGCCACGTCGTCCGTCGTGAAGATGGCCCCGGTGCCGTCGTCCAGCCCCAGCGCCCGGTCCGCCAGCGGGTTCAACACGTCAGAAACGACTTCTTCAAGGCCTTCACCGCCGGAGTTGATGAGCCACACAGCGGCCCGCTGGCCTGCTTCTGTCTTGGTCAGCTTGTCGGCCACTTTTTCCACAAGCTCGTCCGCCGTACCGGCGCCGTAAGCCTTGGCGAGACCGCCGAACAGCTTTTCCGTCAGCACCTCAATGGTGGCGCCCTTCAGGCCGGACAATGCCTGCTGCCCGGCTGTCTTACCCTCCCGCCGGGCCTCGGCGGAGGCGTCGCCGTATACGCGGCTGGCCATGGATACCATGCCCGCGCCCGGTGCGATGGCGTTCGCCGCCAGGTCGGCCAGGAGCTGCGTACCGGTGTAGCCCAGATCCACAAGGAATTGCCCCACCTTGCCGCTGCCCTCCTTGGCGGCGGCCACGTCCTCGTCGGCGCTGGCCTTCAGCCGGTCCGAAGCGGCGAAGGCATCGTTGGCGGTCTCCATCGTCCGGGCCTTTTGGCTCGCCGTGGCATCCTTGTAGACGTTCTCCATCTGGGAGATCTTGCCGTCGGTGTACTGCGTGTTGAGTATCTTGTAGTACCGACTTTTCTCGTCCACTGTCAGCTTCTTGCCGGTGCGGGGGTTGACGCCGGTTTTTAGGGCCTGCTCATAGAAGGCCTTATTGTCCTTCATCTGCTGGACCTTCTTGTCGTATTCACCCTTTTGCATGGTTTCCTGCAGGTTGCCCATGCCTTCCACGGCGCTGCCGCCGATGTTGGCGTAGGAGGAGCCGATGCCCTTTACCGCGGCGCGTGCGGTCTTGTACGCCTTTTCCAGCAGCTCCCCGCCGCCGGAGTAGTCGCCCGCTCCGAATGCGCGAATGTTCGCCGCCCGGTCTGTCGCCGACTGCTGCGCCGGCTTCACAGTCTTCACCTTCGGTGCCGTGGTTCTCCCGCTACTCTGTGTGCCGGATCCGTTCGCCACGGACTGCGCGATGCCGACGCCCTTGGACGTGGTTTTCCCCAGCACGGGCATCTGCGTCCCCGATGTCTTTGCCGGAGTCTTCAGCTTCGGCATCTGCAGCGCAGGAAGCGCAGAGGGCAGGGACACACTGCGCGCCCCTGCCTTTTTCTGCTTGATCACTTCTTCGATGGTCATAGCCTTAGACTTTTTAGCCATGATAGAGCCCTCCTGTCAGCTTGTCCAGCCGTTCTGCCTCATGGTCGCCGCGAGATCACTCTGCTGTGCCGCGCTCAGCTGCCCCCACGCCTGCTGGATAAGGCGGTTGGCTACGCCGGTCATGCCGCGGGAGGCGTACAGCATGATGTTGTTTTTCACGGCGTTGTAATTGCTGAGGCCGGTGCCGGCCCCTGCGGCGCTGCCCTGCTCCTGCGCGGCCACCCCGCCTCCGCCGTAGGACTGATAGCTCGCGGTGCCTCCGCCCGGCTGCAGCCGGGCGGCCATGCGCTCCTGCAGATAGTTCCGGTACTCGCTCTGTACCTGGCTGAGATAGTTTGCCATCTGCTCCGCGATCTGCGCGTCGCCGGACAGCCGGGCTGCCGTGATGGCCTGCCGCAGCTGCGCCATCGTGTCGTTGTACTGTGTCTCAAGGTCGGTGAGGTCGTTCTGATAGTCGGCCTCCGCCGCGATCCGCTGGCTGTCCGCCATGCCGCCGTACACGCCGCTGGCCGCCAGCTCCTGTTCCATGTTCCGCTGGGACAGCATTTTGTTGATGTACGCCCGACGCGCCGCTTCCTCATGACTGGTGCCCGCCTGCTCGATCTGGCGGTTGTAGTCGTTTACGGCCTGCTGCACCTGCGCGTTGACGGCATCGCGGAGCCGCCGCTCATAGTCGGCGCCGCCCATGCGGTCCAGGAAGTTCTCCCACGACATATCGCCGTTCAGCTCGTCCTGCGCCAGTGCCTCCCGGTAGGCGTTCCACGCCTCGGCGGCGCTCATGCCGCCCGCTGCCGCCTTGGAATTCGCGCCCCATAGGCCGTCTGCGGTGGTTCCGTAGTATTCCTGCATCTGCCGGACCTGGTCGGCGCTCAGGCCGCCGTTGTTGTAGCCGCTGCCGGAGTAGCCGCCGGAACTGCCGTAGCTTCCACCGTAGCTCCCGCCGGAGTAGCTGCCCTGCGCCACGTTCTTAGCAGCATCCTTCACCGCACCGGCGATGGCCCCGGCCACGCCGCCGGCAAGGCTCCCGCCGGAACCGCTGCTGCCGCTGCTTTTGGTGGTGCCGCCGGAGGAGCTCGTATCCTTCGCTACGCCGGTAAGACGCCCCACCTGTACGGTCTTATAGCCCGGAGGCGCAGAGACCGCCCCCTTGCTCCCACCGGAGGATCCGCCCTTGATCCCGGTTCCCCCGCCACCGAAGACAGCGCCGGTCAGCGCGCCGTTGATACTGCCCCCGGCTTTGATGCCTCCCCGGTTGTTCCCGGTACCGGTGGTCTTGTTATTCTTGTTCCTGTTGGTGGTCTGGATGATGTTTCCGTTGTACCTTGCCATATCCCTTACCTCCTTACGCCCTCAGCAGGGCCGTCCATGTGTTCTTGCCCACGATGCCGTCAGCGGCCAGCTTGTTGGCTGTCTGGAACTTCTTGACCGCCTTCTCCGTGGCCGCGCCGAAATCACCGTCCGCGCCGTATACGCCCACGCTGTAGCCCCAGCCGATCAGCGTCCGCTGCAGCAGCTTCACCTGCTGGCTCTTGCTGCCCTTGGCCAGCATATACAGCGCCAGCGTGATATTCACGCAGGGCTCCTCCGGCTTCTCCGGCTCCACCGGCGTACCGTAGGCGATGGCCTCGAAGGGGAAGTTGTCGCCTGGGCACCCGGTGGCGTTCACGTCCCGGTGCTTTTGCACCTTCGTGATGCCGTACTTCTGCTTCAGATAGGCCACCAGCTCCGCGCCCGCGGCCCGCTGGGCGTCCGGCATGGCGGTCTCCGTCATGTAGTTGCCCTCGAAGCACACGCCGATGCTGTCGTAGTTGTTGTTGCCGGCGTGGGCGCCCACCGTGTCCTCCGGACGGCCCCGGTAGACGGAGCCGTCCTTGCGGACAAAGAAGTGGTACCCGATGCCCACCCAACCGTTGGCAAGATGCCAACTGTGGATCTGCTGCGCCGTGCAGGTCTTAGCCGCTGCGTGGTGCAGGATGATCCGCGTGGTGGCGGCCCGCTTCGTCAGCGAGCCGTTCCACTTGTAGTCCACCTCGTTAATTTTCATCGTTCGCGCCCTCCGTGTCCGCCGCCACAGTCTCCGCGTGGCTCTCGGTAACGTTCTTCAGCTTTTTAATGAGCGTCACCAGGAACTTCGGCACCGGCGCACCGATGGCCGCCACGTTTTCGAGGATGGAGATCAATTCGTTAATGATGAGCCACGCGATCACAATAGCTGCGATGAGGAAATCCACGTTGATGTGGATGCCCACCTGCTCCATGCCGTAGCGCAGCAGATAGTCCGCGCCCATCGCCACCAGCACGATCACAAGATAGCCCACCTTCTTGAGGATGCCCTTGATGCCCGTCCGGCTGCACAGCCCGCCGGCGGACCACGCCTTGGCCATCCCCGTGCCGTAGTCCACCAGCATAGCCGCTACCAGCACGATAAGAGGGATGACAAGCTGTACCATATAGGCGCTCAGCACGCCCAGCGCGGTGGCCGCCACCGCAGAAATGGGGTTCATAGTCTCTTTCATGTCTCGCTCCTTTCCGCGCCCGGTCAGGGCGCTTTCGTCATGTCCTCCGCCCCTGTGGCAGCGTCCAGCTCCCGCAGCAGCGCTTCCTTCGTCTGTTCATCTCGTATCACGGCCACGGCGCGTTCCACCAGGCAGCACAGCGCCTCAATGACCTCCAGCTCACCCATCGGCATTCTCCGTCCAGCCGTGCACACCCGGCTCCCACACGTTGCCGTCCGCGTCGCTGGTCCAGTGCTTGCCGTTGTGGCTCACCCTGTCCCCGGCGCCGTAGGCATCGTGTGCGCCGGTGGGCTGGCTCCACGCCGGCCACGCCTCCGCCGGATCCGCCGCCGTCGCCCACAGGGACGCCGCCTTGTCCGGCTCCCAGCCGATCTGGGACGTGTGAGCCTGTACGCAGCGGTACAGCTTCTCGCCGTAGTTGCGGAGCTGACCCACTGTATAGGCCACGTTCGCAGTCCAGTCGGCGAACATTGTCCGGTGTTCTCCCGCCGTCACGGCGTCAATGGCCCCCGCTTCCGCCAGCGTTACAAAGACTACTTCCGTGGCTGACGTCTGCAAGGACAACTGGCTCTCTATCGTGTCCATCTTCTCCCGCAGGTACGGCACGCTCTCCACGACCTCCGCCGTGACCTCCTCCGTGCCCTCCATGGGCGTCCGGTTGCTCAGGGAGTATACCACCCCGCCCAGCACGACGCCCTGCGCGTCAGCGGCATTACAGAGGCCGTAGCAGCCGTTTTCCTGCAGCTGTACCCATACCGGCCATTCCTGCGCGGCCACCTCCCGGCCGTCCCTCTTGAATACATACATGGTCTAACGCTCCTTTCCCGCGCCCACCAGCGCGGCGATGTAGTTCAGATCTGCGATGGGTGCCTCAAAGAAGGCGTTGCCCCAGAGGAAGTGGTCCTCGTGGTCCGGGTGCCGGTACTTCCCGCACAGCTTGTCCGCCCACACCCGGTCCCATCGGTCCTGGTGTCCGGCGTCCCGGCGCTCCAGCGTTTTGCAGATGGCCTCCGTCAGCGCCCCGCGCCGCAGGCCCTGCCCATCGTCGTCCCGTTTGAAATGCTCATGGGCCCGCTGGCTCCCGGCCGCGCAGAGCTGCCGCCCCTGGTAGTACAGGAAGTCGCCCCGCCTCTCCAGCGCGGCGCCGTAGGGGATGTTCACCCTGCCGGATATGCCCTCGAACCGCGCCCGTCTGTGACATACATACCTCATGCTGCCCTCTCCTTTCGCAGTGCGCTGTGCAGCGTCCGCAGCGCTGTCAAGCGTCCGTTGTCGTTGTGTCTCTTGTAGTAGCCCTTGGCGCTCACGATCTGTGCCCTTACGCCCTCCCAGTCGCCCCTGGCGGCCAGCAGGCGCATTTTCCGCCGGCAGCGCCTCTGTGCGTCCCCGGTGCGGTGCGTCACCACCCGGCCCGTTTCCGTCAGCCGAAACTTCGTCTTGCAGTAGCGGAAGGGCCGCCGCAGCGGCGCATAGCGGCACTTCCTGCGGTTTACACGCAGCCCCAGCGCCTCGCACCGTGCGATGAACGCCTCCAGCACCGCCGCCGCGTCCACGCCCGGCGGTACCAGGATCACATAGTCGTCCATGTAGTGCTGCGCCTCCATGTGCATCTGGCACCGCAGCCAGTTGTCCACCGCCGATGGCAGAGCCACCATCTCCTGTTGGCTCTGCTCCATGCCCAGCGGCATACCCCGGCCCGGCTCAGTCTCCGGTGCCGTCAGCACCATCTCGTCCGCCAGTGCCCGGATGGGCCCCTCCGGCATATACCGCCGGTGGCGGTCCAGCAGTGCCCGGCGCGGCGCCGAGGGAAAGAACTCCTTGAGGTCGCACAGGATCACACTGCCCTCCCGGCCATAGCGGCGGTAGTGCCGCATCAGCGCCCTTTTCAGCCGCCGGTAGGCGAACTCCAGGCCCTTGCCCTGCTGGCTGGCCCCGTTGTCGTAGATCATGGCGGGGCCGTAGCAGGGCGTCAGCACGAACCGGCTGTGTGCCTTCTGTACCTGCCTGTCGTCCACGTGGGGCGCGTCGATAGGCCGTACCTTGCCACGCTCCATCACGGTGAAGTGTACCGGCTTCCGCTGCGGGTGCCACGCCCCGCTTTCCACCAGGCGGCAGCTCTGCGCCGTCCGCATAAACAGCTCCGCCTCGAAGGCCTGTATGCTGGTTTTCCACCGCACGCCCCGGCAGCAGTCCTTTCCGCATTGGTACATCCGGTCGAACCTGGCGATGTCCTCTATCGTGCCCAGCGCCGCCATGCGCCGCTGCCTGCGCTCCTGCCGCCGTGCCTTCCGTCGTTGATAGCGCCCCTCCCGGCGCTCCGCGCTTGTCATACGGTAGTCTCCCGGCAGCGTCGGGCCGTGCCGCCCGGCGTGCTCTCTGCTCTCCCGCGGCACATGAAACGGAGGTAGGCACATTCTCCGCCATGCAAGCGCCCGCCATAGTCCCGGCGGGTGTGTCGGAACGCCGTTCCTTGGCGTTCCGGCAAGCGTCCGTGCAGCGGTGCGGAAGACGGTTTCGGACGGCGTGCGCCGTCGCGGGAAGTGCCTCTCCTTTCGCGCAAGGTCCTGTTGCTGTTCGACCTGCTCACCCTCCAAGCGTAGAGGGGGCACGAAATCCGGGGGCGACGCCAAGCGAATTGCTGGCATTGTTGTTGTTCGCGGCGCCCGACGTGTTCACATTGCAGAAATTGTTGCTGTTGCTGGCATTCGGCGAGCGCAGCCAGGCATTGACCGCCGCCCGCCCTCAACACGACCGGGCACTTATTCAGAGACACACCCATACTCTTATGACTTCCTTTTCTTTTCCTGCGCCAGATACCGGCGCTTGTCGCTGTCGGCCACCGCCTCCAGCTTCTTACGCAGCGCCACGCAGTCGGCGCCCACGTCCGTTTCCATCCGGTGCAGCTTCTTCAGCGCCGCCTCGGCGCCCAGCGTAACGCCCTTGCCGTTGCGGAAGGCGCCCTCCGGGTTGGACCGCAGCACCTCATGTACCTTGTCCATCCGCTCGCCCAGCGCCTTGGCCGCAGCGTGGCAGCGCAGCAGGTACTCCCGCCGCAGCGCCAGCTTCTGCCCGTCGCTGGGGAACACGTCGTTGGCCTTCACGGCGTAGTCCTGCACCTCCCCGGCCAACTCCGCCGTCGGTACGGCGATCAGCCGGCCGTACCGTGCGCTCATGCACGAGAGCAGGTCGATGACCTCTACATACAGCTTCTTACTCAGCAGCACGAACTCCGGATCCCGCGGGTTGTTCGGATCCGGCTTCTGTCTCTTATAGGCCGGTACGCTCATTTTGGATACTTCTCCTTTCGCTCCCCCGGCTTTCGCCGGGGAATAGTCTGTCTGATGCCGGGCTTCGCCCGATCACGCGCAAAAGCCGGGGGCGACGCCACGCGAATAGCCGGCAAAGTTGGAGCCCGCGGCGCCCGACGCGTCCACAGTGCAGAAACCGTAGCTGCCGCTGGCATACGGCGAGCGCAGCCAGGCACCGACCGCCGTGGTGGTCGCCGAGTGCTTGTAGAACACCTTGGGGTTACCCGCCTTGAAGTAGTCGTACTGCGCCTGCTTGCTCTGCTCCGCGCTGTTGGCATACGTCCGCGCGCCGAAGATCTCAAACTCCGCCATGAGGAACGTGTAGTCCGTGGTGGCCGACAACGGCTGGTTGTTCTGCGTCCACTTCGTCACCGGCTTCATTACCGCCAACAGGTCCTCCGGCAGCACCGCCATGAGACTGCCCTGCAGAGGGTTGTCCGGTGTGCTGCTGTTGCCCAGCACCGTCTTCCGCATTCGGGAGGCCTCCCAGCCGCCGGAGTTGGTGTCCGTGGTGTTCATGGTGAAGTACGCGCCGCTGGTCTTGTGGTCGTACAGGTTGTCGCAGAAGGCCACCATCTTGGTTCCGATTTTGCCCATAAGGAAGTGGATGCGGTTGGTGCCCTCCACAGCGCTGTTATGGTCAAAGCCGATGATGAACGCCTTGACGGTCACATTGGACATGATGAGGTCCTGCCAGTTGCCGGTGAGCGTCACGTCCTTCGTGTCGCCCACGGACCAGTAGTTGGCCCCCTGCCCGGCATCCGATACCGCCTTGATCATCTCCCAGCTGTTGGTGTTCAGCTCCGCCGCCACGAAGCTGAGGGTGAGCTCCTGCGGCACCGTGGCCGTCTTCACGTCCGGCGTGGTGGTGCCATCCTTGCTGGCGCTCACCGTGTAGGTGCCCGCCTCGTCCAGCTCCAGCACTGCCTGTCCGTTTTCGCTTACGGCGCTCACTGCGTAGCTGCCCTTCTTGGCTGTCACCGTGGCGCCGCTGTCCACGTTCACCACCAGCTTCTGCGCGCCATCCCCGGCGCCGCCGCCAAATCGAATGATAGTAGGCATTTCTTTACTCTCCCTCCTTGATGACACGGATGGGGATGTCCACGGTGGGCACCTTGCCGTAGGCCTTCAGCGTCATGCTGCCCGCCGCCTGTCCGCTGTCCGTGATGTTGGCCGCCTGCAATGCCTTCAGCTGCTCCGCCGTGATGTTCACCGCCGGCAGCAGCTCCTGGTAGCTGGTGGCCGTCACACCGGCGATGGCCAGCGTGTACACAAAGGGCGCTTCGCTGCCCGTCCAGCCGGACGCCAGCAGCGTGGCTGTCACCGTGGCCTTGGGGCCGGAGTAGTCCGTGCCTGCCGCCGCCGCGGTCACGCCGCCGGCGCCGTCGCCCTTCAGCAGTCCGCTGGCCGTCACCTTGGCCTGAAAGTCAGCGGGCTTCTTGCCGCTGTCGGACAGATTGCCCGCCGCGTCCAGCGCGGCCAGGTTGCCCGCCGCTGCGGGCACCGTCTTGTCTGCCTTGTTCCCGATCTTGGCCAGGTCACTGTTGAACTGCGTTTCCGTGCCGGTGTAGCCGCCCTTACTGGCGGCGGTGTAGGCACTCTCGCCTGCCTCGCCCTGCGGGCCCTGGATGCCCCGCTCGCCCTGCGGTCCGGTCTCGCCCTGGGGGCCCTGGGGGCCTTCCGGTCCCTCCGGGCCGGTAGGGCCGGTGGGGCCTGCTGGGCCTGTAGCGCCGGTGTCTCCCTTTGCACCCTGGATGCCCTGTACGCCCTGCGGCCCCTGAGCGCCGGTGTCTCCCTTAGGACCCTGTGCGCCGGTGGCGCCGGTGGGGCCTTGTGGTCCCTGCGGTCCCTGAAGTTTGCCGAGGCTCACCCAGTCCGTGGACAGCTCCGACCATATAAAGATCTCGTCATTCTCTGCCGTCACCTGGTAGGCGTACTCGTTTCCGGTGGGGAACGCCTGCTTCAGCGCCGCCAGCGTCGGGTAGATGTCCTGAATGGTGAAGGACTTGCCGTCCTCGCCGGGATCGCCCTTCTGTCCCTGCGGTCCGGTAGGACCGGCAGGGCCGGTGGCACCGGTCGCGCCCTTTGGGCCAGTCTCGCCCTGGGGGCCCTGTATGCCCTGTGCGCCCTGCGCGCCGGCAGGACCGGCAGGGCCGGTGGCACCTGTGGCGCCGGTGGCGCCCTTCTCGCCTTTGGCACCCTGCAAACCGCGGGGGCCCTGGATGCCCTGTGGGCCTGTTGCGCCTGTTGCGCCCTGCAAACCCTGTACGCCCTGGGGGCCCTGCGGGCCGCGGATGTTGTAGGCGGGCGGTGGCGTGGCCGTTTCGCTCAGTACGAACGTCAGGTTGCCCAGGCCATCCACCGCCGGATACCATGCCGCGCCCTGCGGTCCCTGGTCGCCGGTGTCGCCCTTGTCGCCCTTGTCGCCCTTCGCGCCTGTCTCGCCCTTGTCGCCCTTCACGCCGGATACGATGGTGTAGGTGCCGTCGTCCGTCACCACACTGGCCCCGCCGAACTTCAGCCGGCTCCGCTGCGGCATCTGCTGCCCCGCCGCGTCGTAGATCAGGTGCCCGGACGAGGCCACCTCCGTCCATGTCGCGCCGTCCGAGGATACCTCGATGTGCTCGTCCGCATTCAGCCGGATATACTTGATGTCCTCGCTGCCGTACTGGATGAGCTGCTCCACGCCCAGCGCGACCAGCGCGTCGATGAGCTTGTTGTGCCCGTCCCTCACCGGCCCGGAGGTGAGCCGGTCAAAGACCTTTTTGTTTTCCTCAGCCGTGCCGCTGAGTTGGTCCGGGGATGCCTGTACGCCTTTACTGGTAATGTCGGCATCCGTGATCTTGAAATCGCTCAGTACCATGTGTTCACCGCCTTATCTCCTGTAGTTGGTGCCCGGTTCCTTGTACTGCACGCCGAAGGCGTACAGGCCGAAGGGCTCGTTCACCTCGTCGTTCCGCAGCCGGAACCGCACCTTGTCCACCTTTTTCAGCTTCACTTTGCCGTACAGCGTGCGCGGCGTCTGATCTCCGCTGAAGGTGAACTTTCCGAAGTCGATGTACTCGAAGCTCAGATACCGGGCCTTGCTCTTGGCGTCGTACACCTGCTTCCAGATACCCCGCACCAGCGCGTAGATCTTCACGCCGGTAACAGGTGCCGCCGCCAGCCGGGCGGCCACGCCTGTGAACGACTTGGTCTGGAAGAACAGGTTGCCGTCGAAATCCGCCGTGTCCCAGTACGCCGTGATGGCCGCGCCGTCATCGTTGTAGCTGGCCGGGCTGTCCGGATCCGAAGCAAACCGGCACAGCTTCCCGTCCGCCGTGCCGAAGCACAGCGCGCCGTCCTCGTCCGTGAACATGACGCGGGCCGGGATGTCCGGGAAGTAGTAGCACTCATACTGAAAGCTGCTGTAGGGGCTGTTTTTCTCGTAGGTCTTCTGCTGCAGGTCCAGCAGATACACCGTGCCGTCCAACGCCATGGCGTAGAAGTCGCCGTAGATGCACGCGCTGGCCGCACTGCGGTTCTCCGCCTCGCGGATGGCGCTGCCGATGTAGTAGCTGCGTTCCTGGCTGTACTTCTCGCCGGTCAGCTCCTCCGCCGTGATGGCGAACACACCGCGGTCCGTCAGGAACAGCGGCTCCTTGTCCGTCCGGCAGAAGGTGTCCGGCGCCACCGCGTCCTGTCCGATGATGGTGTTGGTGATGCGGAACACCGCCTCGCCGTCCTCATTCAGCGAGCCGGTACGCACCACCACGTTCCGGCCGTCGGCGCTGCCGGTGAGGAACGCCGCCAGCGTATTGCTGAGTACGGTGTAGCCCACCACCTCGCCGCCGTCGCGGGCGATCTTGGTGTAGTTGGTGTCCGGGAAAAAGGCCGGATCGTCGAACTCGCTGTAGAAGTCCGTGCCTTTCTTATCGCTGTTCCCGCTGAGGAACGCCCGGTCCGTGGCACCTCCCACGCCGTACACCGCCGGGATGGTGCAGTGGTTGATGGTGTCCGCGTACCCCTCCCGCGTCTTGGAGGCGGTGATGTGTACGTTGTCCTGTCCTGTCACCGGGCTCTCGCCTGGCGCGGTGTTGAACGTCACCTTCCCCGCTTGCCTGTCCACGGTGAAGTCCGTGTTTTCCACCTTGGCCACCCATTCGCCGTCGCTGTTCAGTACCTCTGCCGTCACAGGATCACTGTCCAGCCCCTCCGTGGTCAGCTGGTACACCGTGGCATCCTTCGTGCCGAGGAAGCTCTCCGTCCACTTCTTCCCGATGAGGTTCAGCCCCTGATAGGCCGTTCCGCCGCCGGTGGGGCGGCGGGAGATGATGATCGTCGGCACCGTGGCGTTGTCGCTCACCGCCGAAAGCGTCGTGCCGTCGTAGACGCGGTACACGCTGCCATCCAGCAGATACAGCTTCTCGTCAAAGACGAAGCTGCGGCTCCTGGCATCCGCCATGTCCCCTATGGCCTCCAGCGTCCACTTGCCGTCCGTACCGATGTTCCGCCGGTACAGCTTCCCGCCGGCGTGGATCAGCACCTCTCCGTTCAGCCGGTGGATGCCGTTGATGGCCGCGTTGCCGTAGGCCGTCACCATCGTGGTGTAGCCGGTCCGCTTCCGGACCTTGCCCACCTGGTCGCGTATCATGTTGGGCGCCTCCGGGGACCGGGACTTGTCCACGTTGCTGGGGCTGTTGTTCAGGTCCACGCCCCGGAACGCCTCAATGACTATGCTGTACTTCTTGCTTGCCGCCGGTACCGTGAATTGTGCCATACCTTACCACCACCCTGTCGTATTACGAACACCAGCGGACCGGATGCCCGATCCGCTGGATGCGTAAGCCGTCTGCACCTTCACAAGACCGTCCTCGTATTCATTCCGCAGTATGGTCGCTATGGAGATATCGTCCTCCTTGTACAGCTCCGCCGCGATGTACAGCGGGATCAGTACAGCGGCCTCCGCCGCCAGGTCGATCTCCTCCTCGTCCGGCGTGTCCGCCGTGACGGTCTGCGGGTACGCCTTGTACCACAGCGTATAGGTGCCCACCACGCATCCGGGGATGACGAACACGTCGTCGCCCTCCATGCTCCAGTCCTCCGCGGTACCGTAGGCGGTGCCGTCGGCGAACATGACCTCGCTGCTGTTCAGGCAGCGGAAGCGCGGCAGGTAGTCCTGCAAGGGTATCTTGTAAAGGTCCTTTGTCTTGGGCAGGATCAGCTTCTCCGCCGTTACCACCGGCTTGTCGGTGTCGGCATCGATCTCGATCTGCCACGACTTGAGGATGGGGCGGCCAACGGACGCGATCTGCTGCAGCGCCTCGTTGGCCTTGGCGGGCATGGCATTGATATACTCACGGTTGATGTCGTCCTCCGTCAGCACAGCGCCCTCGTTGGAGTACATGGTCTGCAGTGCAGCCAGTTTCACATCTCCCCATGTCATGCCGCCACCGCCTTCCTCTTAGGTGAGGTCGGTGCCGGTGGACATATTGCCCACAGCGACGAACCGCCAGTCGGCGAAGCCTGCGCCGAAGCGGGCGCGGCCCTGCCAGACATTGTTGTCGTTGTTGTTGTCGATGACAGACTTCACGTCCAGAGGCACGCGGTCCTGGAAGATGGGGCCGTCGTTCAGCTCAATGAACTTGCTGTCCAGCAGGAAGAAGGGCTTTTCGCTGCTCTTGCCCAGATCGGTCAGCGCGGCGGTCAGATATGGATCCACGATGATGTTCCAGCGGCCGAACTGGTAGTTGAAGGCGTTGTTGCCGGAGGTGGGCTCCTTGTCGGCGCCCACGGCGGAGAACACGGCGTCCTTCAGCGCGGCATCGTTGGGGATCCAGATGGTGTCCGGGGCCACGCCCAGCAGCTCGCCGTTGTCGCCCTTGATGTTCTGCATCTCGGTCTCGATCTTGCCCAGCAGGGTGTTGGTGAAGGTACCCTTGTACAGGTTGGTCTGCTTAGCGCCGTTGACCTTGTTGGGGTGTGTCTTGGAGAACAGGGCCTGCCCATCGGCGCTGCCGCAGGCGAAGGTCTTGCCCTTGTAGGAAACGGTGGTGCCGTACAGGCCGCCGGCGTACAGGATGCGCCCGAACTTCTCGCGGGTGCGGCCGTAGGCGGTCACCAGCTTGTTGGCGCGCTGCTTCATGGTGCCCAGCAGGCAGTCCTCCACCAGCTCCTGCGTCACAGAGAAGGACTGCTTGAAGGTCATGTTCACGATGTCCCTGAAGTAGCCGTCCTCAAAGCCGGTCTTGGGATAATCGCCGCCTTCTCCCACGGGCTCGAAGTCGCCCATGGCGGTCTCGCTGGAATAGCGCTCCGCCCAGTGGCGGCTCTTTTCCATGCGGTACAGATAGGGCAGCAGGCTCTCCCGCTGGAACGCCTCGCCCCGGCTCTCCAGAAATGCCTTCAGCGGCACCTGGCAATCGCCGTAGATGGTCCCGTTCAGCCCGGAACCGATAGAAACGGTCAGAAAACCACTCATGTTATGTATCTCCTTTCTTCGCTCAGAACTTCACCGTCACGCGGGAACCGACGGTCTGGCCGTCGATGCCGGTGACCTCTGCCACACCGCCGGTCTTGGTGGCGGTGACCTGCATACCGTCGGTGTGCAGGGTGACCTTGTCGCCCACGCCGACGGTCGCGGAGTCCGCGGGGGCCACGCCGAGGGTGGTCTCGAACTCCATGTACTTCTGCACCTCCACGCACGGCACCACGCCGTTGTCGTCGATGGGGCCCACGCACACATGGCTGGGTGCCGCGGCACCGCTGCACAGCGTCACCTTGCCGCTGGCCAGCTTCAGCGCCTCGCCCACCTGGTAGGTCTCGCCGTCAGTGGGCTGCATATACACGATGGGGGGCGTATTGCCCACCAGCATTCTGCTAAGCATGAACATAGTTTGTTATCTCCTTTCCCGCCCCGTGTCGGGGTTTCACTGTTTGTAGAATTCTCCGTATGCGGCGTTGATCTCGTCGTCCGTCGCATTGGGATTGATCTCGCGGTACAGCTCCTTCTGCCGCGGCGTGGCCACATAGGGTGCCTCACCCGCAGCGCCGGGCACCGGGGCCATGTGGCGCTTGCCGCTGGCCTGCTTGATGCCGGCCTGCTTGGCTGCCTCCATGCGCCGCTTGTCCACGGCGTCGCGGTTGGCCATATAGAAGGCGTCCTCGATGGACAGGCCCTTTTCCACATAGTCGCGGAAGGCCGCCCCCGTGGGCATAGCCACAATGTCCTCCAGGCTTTGGACGCTGCCGTCGTACTTCACGCGCACTGCCTCAAGGCCCTGCCGGATGGCCGCCTGTGCCTGTGCGGTCACGTTCCGCGCTTCAGCGCTCATGCCCTCCAGGCGCTGGCGCTGCACCTGCTCCCGCAGGGGCTTCACGGCGTCGTCCACCATGCCCTGCAGTGCCGCCGGATCCACGCCGGCGGAGAGCATCTGCTCCTCGCGCTCCTGTCTGGCCTTGGCCTCCTGATAGGCCTGGAAGTCCGCCTCCGTGCGGATAGGCTGGCCGGTGTAGGGGTTCGTCTGTCCCGCGAACAGGTCGGCATACACCGCGTCCACGCGGGCCTGCGCCGCCGCTGTCAGGGCCTGCCGTTCCGCCTCGCGCTCCCGTGCCCGGCGTCCGTAGGCCTGCCGGCTGCGCTCCTCGGCGCTCTGTCCCGCTTCCGCGCCCGGCGCTGCTGCGCCGCCTCCCGCTTCTTCAGGATCTCCGCCGTCCTCATGGGCCTCCGTGCCCGGCTCCTGTGCCGCGCTTTCTTCTCCGGCGCCGCCGGTACCGTTTTCCACAGGCTCCTGCGTGCCGCCGTCCGCTGCGCCGCCCTCATCGGGCAGCTCCACGCCGAAGGCCTCCGCATAGTCCTGTTCCGTCAATCCGTTCATGGTGTTCTCCTTTCCGATTTTTCCGCGTTCGGTGCGAATACGCCCCTTTTCCGCCGGGGCCAAGCGAAATGTCCCGCCCGCAGGCGGTGATGTGTCGTCGGTGCCAGCAGGACGCGCTTACTTGCGCTTATCCTTGCTGCCGCCATTCCCGGTCCGAAGGTCGGTGCCGGTGAAGCGCACGGTGCCCTTCTGGGCAGGCGCTGCCTTCTGGGCGGGCGCTTCCACGCGCTGGCTGCCCACGTTGGCGATGCTGCCGATGTAGCCCTTCTTTTTCTCCATGCCTCATGTCCTCCTTTCGCCGTATTCGGGTTTTTCCCGCCGTCCCGCCGGCGAAACGTTGTCCTGTGCAGCTCCGGGGCTGCGGTGGATGCCCCGCCCTTCGGCAGGGCGTCCGGTAGTAAGACAGGAGGAAAATCTGTCTGGCTCCGGGCGGCGTGCGAAACCACCCACCGCGGCCCCGGAGAGCCGCCTCACGCTTCGGCCGCGTCGTCCGCCGCCGGAGCGTCCTTCTTTTTTCTGAGCCGCCGGTCGTACCGGGCGCATTGCGGGTTCCGGCACACATAGGCGGTCTCGCTGCCGCCGTCCGCGTTCACCGTAGCGCTGTAGATCATCATCTCCAGTCCGCATTCCGGGCACTTCATGCCATCTCGCCCCCTCCCTGCTGTGCCGCCATCGTCAGGAGCTCCTCCGCCGTGGGTTCCGTGCCGCCGCTGCCGCCGGGGCTGTCCGGCGCCGTCGGCGGCGTCTGTTGGGCCTGTTGGGACTGCTGGCTCTCCATCTGATCCCGCAGGCTCTTGACCATGTCCCCGGCCATGGGGTAGTGCAGCTTCTCCATCTGCTCCCAGAACCGCAGCAGCGTCGTGATCTCCGTGGGGCTGCCCATGGCGCCCTCCTGGAAGTTCATCCGCGTTTCCTTCCACAAGGCCTGCCGGTCCGAGGCCAGTGGCGCCGAGCTGTCGCAGGAGAACAGAAAATCCGTGTTGTACTGCCAGTCTCCCGCCTCGTCCTGGTACAGGAAGTCATGGCGGTCGAAGGTCACATACTCTACGTCGCCGTGTTCGTCCGTCCGCCGGATGGTCCGCGGCTCGTCGCAGTAGGCCAGCATCCACTTGAAGATGGCTTCAAACAGGTCTTGATACATGGCCCGCTTCATCACCCGCTTGCTCTCCAGGCGGCCCGCCGCCTGCTGGGCGCTGAACTCCTTGGCCACGGCGCTGGTGGCCGTGGGATCCTTCCGCCCCTGCATACTGTCCGTGATGCCGATGGTCTGCCGTGCCTGCTCGTAGATCTGCGCCATCATGGCCAGATCCGTGTTGATGTCCACCTGCGTGTTGAAGGTCTTGATCATCTCCACCTGCGCCGGGTTCTGCAGCTCTACCCGCACGCCGTCCTTGTCGGTGATGAACTGCGCGCCGGGCGGCACGGTGGTGAAGCTGCCGCCGGACAGCACCTTCGTGTTCAGCTTCGTGCATAGCTTGTTGAGGCTGTTCTGCTGGTCAAAGATGGCGTCAAGGTCACTGCTGCCCCAGAACCGCCCTGGCATACTCACATTTTTGCGGATGACCAGTGGGAACACGTCCGGCTTGTAGTAGGGGATGCGCGTCTGCTCCTGCCGGTAGGCCGCCCCCGTCACGGCCACCGCCGGACCGCCACCCGGCTGCATCTGCGGCAGCAGCACGCCCGCCTCCAGTGCCACCGGCTGGCCCAGCTCGTCCCGCACGGTGCTCACCGCCGGGATCACCGCGCCGCTGCGCAGCACGATGTCCTCCGTCAGCTCCTCGTACTCCATGACCTCATCCTCAAACTTCTTGGAGCCGCAGTAGGCGCACTTCTTGCCGTCGCCCACGGCGCCGCAGGCGGTGCGGCGGTGTACCCGCCGCAGCTGGTAGTCCTCCAGATCCTCCAGCACCACGTCATTCACCCAGCGCATCCGTCCGATGCCGCCCTTGCCGTTGCGGTAGTAGGCGGTCACCATCGTCACCAGCTGGTCCGTGGTGTCCGCCGACGCGCCCAGCCGCCGGGCGTCCGGATCGCTCTCATTCTCGTCGTTGACGTCCACTCCGTAGAACTTTCGGATCTGTCGCTTCGTCTGCGGCGTCTTGAGGAAAAAGAAATCCATGTCCGCCACCTGCGTCATGCCGGCCTGCGGTACGATGCCATAGGGGTGGACGAGGCTCACCTTCAGATCACCCAGCCAGTCCTTCCCGCTGACGCTGTCCAGCCAGTCCACCAGCAGGCCGTAGCCGCCCTGCACCGGGCTCAGTCTCTCGCCCTCGTCGTTCATGCGCTCGGAGGGCAGCCGGTCCATCACGTCCCGCAGCATGGCCTCAATGATGTCCGCCAGCCACTCGTCCTCCTCCCGCACCGCCGTTACCTTCGGCGAGGGGATGGTGCTGTCTATCTGCGTTTCTATGATCTCGAAGCTCACGTTCCGCACATGGCTGGCAAGGCTCTCCCTGGCCTTGGTGCCGTCCGGGGCGTAGATGGTGTGCCCGCCCTCGTACTGCTGCTCCCGCCGGAGCATCCTCTCGCGCTCCCCGGCGATGGCGGTTTCCGCCAGCGTCAGACGCTCCTGCCACACCTGCAGCTTCTCTTGGTCCTTCCTGTTCATGGCTTCCTCCTGTCAAAATTCCCGGCCCCCGCCGGTCAGCATCGTTTCGTAGTCCGCGCCCTCGTCCTCGGCCGCGCCGTCCATTTTGTCCAGCAGCCGGCTCAGCAGCTCCGCGCCCTTGTACAGGCCCTTCTCGTTCTGCTCCCAGGTACCGTCCGGCTCGTAGGTCTTGGTGTCGCTGTTCCACACCATGTGCGGGGTGCCGCCCTTGCATTTCTGCATCATCTCGTACACCTCCACCGCCAGCGAGTGCCGCGTGATGCCCAGCTCGTCGAACTTTGCCTTCAAGAGCTCGTTCCGGTAGGCCTGCACGTCCGGATCCTTCATCAACCGGCTGGCCGTGTTGGCCGCGCTCTTTGCGCTGTACCCGGCCCGGATAGCGGCCCTCGTGCCGTTCATATCGATAAGCCACTCCCGCACGAAGCGTTTTTGCTTTTCACCCAGCCGTTTTTCCGTCCTGTCAGCCACGCCGCCAGCCTCCTTTCCCGCCGGTGAATACTCTCCGTTTTATCCATTGTGCAACACTTCAACGTGCAGTTATCACGGAAATGCGGAAAAACGCAAAAAGCCCGGAGGCCGTGCAAAATCACAGCTTCCGGGCAGTTCATTCAGTTAAAGCGTGTCAGTTATCCCAGAAAACGAGCCGTTTACCAGCTCTCGTAAAAGGCCTTCCTCATGTCGTACAGCACGCTCTCCGTGATGGCGTGGTCCAGCGAGATGGACGTCACGCTTTTCCGGGTGGTCATCAGCTCAAAAAGAGCATGGCTGTACGCACCTCCGACCATGTCGCAGGTGTACTTGACCTTCTCCTGTATCCACTTTGGCTGCTCCGAGAGCGTCAGACAGGTGTAGCGGATGAAGCCCTGCTTCTCCTCCGGCAGCTTCACACCCCGCAGCTTCTTAAAGCCCATCCCCGTCACCTCCCTCCACCGGCTCCCCGGCGCAGGCCACGGCCATCTCCTTGCTGCCGCCCACCTTCCGGGCGGGATCCCGCTGGGCGGGTATGTACCGCACGAAGTTCACCCCGGCCTCCGGGTCGTACCGCGTCCCCGGCAGCGCCGAGGCCCCGGCTGGCACCCGCAGCGGCGCCGGTGACCAGGTGTACAGGTGCTCCACCTTGGGCTTGACCATGTTCCGGCTGACGCTGTACTTCTTTTCGTCCGCCACGCCCCGTGCCTGCAGGATGAGATACCGGGCCAGCGGGTAGTAGTCCTTCTGCCGCCGGAGGATCTGCACGTCCACCGTGCCGTTGCCCCACACGTCGTCCAGCTTCTCTCCGTACAGCCAGAACACGCCGTCCTCCAGCCGCAGGCCGTGGCCGGAGATGACCACATGGACGTGGACGCGCACCACTTCCCCTGTCTCGCCGTCCATCTCACTGGGCACGATCACCCATTTCAGCACCTTGCCGTGCTTCTTCATCCGGTAGGCCACACGGTCCGCGAACTTCCGCGCCTCCTTCTTGGCCCCTGCCAGCGTGCCGCCGCAGGCGGTCAGCGCCTCATCGGTGAAGGACAGTGTCAGATAGCCGTCGCCGTTGGTATAGTTGCAGTTCAGTGTCCGCGCCAGGGCGAGGATGGCCTGCTGCCGGTTGTTCTCCTGCTTCTTCTCGCTGCTGGCACCCTTGATCCGCGCTCCCCGCCGGGATGGCCTGCGCCCCACATAGGTCTTGCGGCGCTCCACCACGGAGCCGCTGGTGATCTTGGTGATCATGTACATTCCCTCCTTCGCCGTCGTCATGGTTTGCTCCTCCCTCTCCCGCGATAAAATAGCATAGGTCGCGCCCGTGCCCGCACGAGCCGCCTGTTCATTTCTCCGCCCGCCGGTAAAGCCGCCTGCCCGCCGTCCACGGAGGAGCCGTCACGCGGTGCCGTTCCTCCGCTGCAAGCGGCCTTCCCGCCAAACATAGGCTTTTAACGAGCCCACAGATACGCGCCCGCGCGTATTATATATAAGGTAGTCAGACACTCACATCGCCGCCCCGGCCTGCCTACGTCAGTACACCACGCATGAGCGCAGTCCTTCAGCCCGCCAGGGCGGCTATACCAATGTCTGCCGATGCCATCGCCCAGCCCCTTCCGGGGCTGGGCTTTTTCTCGTTTACGTCTGTTCCTCCACCGCCCGCTGGGCCTCTGCCGCCATGCCCGCGAAGGCCGCGCAGAGCGCCGCGGCGCTGGCGTTGATGGCGCCCATCTCAATGAGGGCCTCGTCCTCGTTGCCGTCCTTGATGGCGTCCCACAGCTCGCTGTGCAGCTTCTCCAGCGCCTTGGCGTCCCGCTTGGTCTCCTCGATCCGCTGGCGCAGGACCGCCCACGCCTCGTAAAAGCTGGCATAGTCCCGGCCCATCTTGATCCGACTCTGGCTCTGGGCCTCGGTCACCGTCTGGCTCACCAGCAGCGCCACATTCACATCCGCCATGGTTTAGTCCTCCTTCCCCGCCGCTGCCTCCGGCACGCCTTCCAGCTCCACCGCTACCGGCTCGCCGCCTACGCGCAGTCCGCCGGTCATCAGCAACTCCACGCGCAGCCGCATTTCCGTGAAGCGGCAGCGCTCCACCGTCACCGGTGCCTCGCCGTACCCGGCGTCCACCGCGCCCCGCAGCAGGTCGAACAGTGTCTCCACCGTCACCACCTTGTCGTCCTTCTCCGCCGGCGTGGAGGCACTCTTTGTCATCACCGCCATAGTTTCCTCCTTCTGCTCCGGCACAGCCGCCGGAACCGTTGTTTTTTCTGTCTCCGCCGCCGGGCGGGGCCTGCTGTACTTCGGCCGCATGAGCCCCTGCCGGCGCCGCCATTCGGCGAGGCGCTTCTCCGGCACGCCCAGCTTCCGGGCCATCTCCTCGTCGGTGAGGCCTGCCTCAAACATCTGCCGCGCTGCCGCGGCGTCGAAGCTGAGGGGCCGCCCGCCGCCGTGGCTCCGTGGCTTCAGCATCAGTGCCCCGGCTTCCTCCAGCACCTCCCGGATCTCCCGCGGTGTCACCGCGTTCAGCTCCGCCAGTATGCCGATCTGCCGCTTAGGATCGCGGGCCGTGCGGTAGCTGCTCACGATCTCGCTCTCCGACATCTGCAGGTGTCTCACCGCCCCCCTCCTTCGTTTTTCATTTGCCCATCTCCTCCTTCAGCCAGTTTTCTCTATCTTCTGCTTTTCCTGCAGCACCGCGATCTCCTCGGCGTACCGGGCGCAGCGATCCACCAGCTCCTCGATCTCATACGACGCCTCGACGCACAGGTCGTAGATCTCCACGGTGGCTTTTCGCGTGTCTCGCGGCAGCTCCCGCAGCCTTTCCACCAGGTCAGTCGTCTTTGCCATCGTCGAACACCTCCTCCAGCAGCTTGTCCAGCGCCTCCTCGCTCTTTTTGGTCAGACGCCGCTGCCGCCAGCGGTCCTCCACCGCCAGCGGTCCTCCACCGCCAGCGCACCGGCCGCCAGCCACAGCAGCGACGCCGCGCCGCATACGATACTGAAAAAATCCATGTCGCACATTCCTCCTTTTTTTATTTTTCGGAGCGTTTCCACTCCGTTTCCAGCTGTTTCCGCGCCGCCGGATCGGCCCGGCGCCAATCCTCCCACATATCCTTTGTCCAGTGCCGCCGGTCCGCGCCTCCGGCCTCAGAGGTATACCGCTGCTGGGTGCGGGCCGTGTGGGCGATGGCCGCGGCCATCACAAGGTCGTCATGCTCTCCCGCCGCCGCCTGCGGCTTACGGTTCTCGTCGTACACGAAGGTGATCATCTCCCCCAGTGTCCACGATGACACCACCAGTTCCGGCTCCTCGTCCATCACCGTGTGCAGCGTAGCCAGCATCTGAGGCCGCGTCTTGGGGGATGTCACCCATCCCTGAGACTTGACCATCACATTCTTAAAGGTGTCGAAGCGCTCCCGCTGGTAGAGTGTCGGATAGTGCCATTCCTCCAGCTTGTTCTCCGGGTAGGTGGAGAAGTTGACCTCCACCGCCGCCAGTGCATCGTTGTAGTACCGGCCCAGGCAGTAGATCTGCCGGGCATACTGTATCTCGGACAGCGGCATCTGCAGCTCCGCTACCTGCGCCCCGGTGCGGTTGTCCAACACAAAAGCCGTGAAGCGGTCGCTGCCCTCTCCGGCTGTGTCGCCACCCAGCACATAGGGCGCGCCCTTCTCCGGCGTCTGCCAGATACGCACCGCCCCGGTCTCTCCGGGCTCGTACCGCCAGTTCCGGGGCGCTCCCCCTGGCTCCGCCGGCTCGTCGAATACGAACCATCCCACGGAGTCGGGCGCCGGTGCGTGCATCCGCTGCCGGCCCAGTGCCGCGTTGTCGAAGTAGCCCTCGCCGCTGAGCAGAAACGCCTCGTCCGGCGTGTTGGGATACTCCTGTCGGAACATGGCCGCGTCGTTGCCGCAGTTGGCCTTGATGCACCAGCGCCGCCACATGAGCTGCTCGTCGTCCAGCCCGAAGTCCTGCCGCAGCTTCTCCTCCTCGTCGCTCCACACGGTGCCCGCCGGCACGCTTTTCCGATACCCCGGCTCCAGATACCACGGCAGAAATACCGGCGTCCATGCGTTGACGCCTGCCACCGCGTCGTCCCACAGGGTTTTGAAGTGGTCGTAACCGTTGGCGGTGGACTCGATGACCACCATCGTGTCCGGCTCATCCGGCACCGCCTGCATAATGCCCAGCAGCAGCTCGTCCTTGTTTTTGGGCCAGAAGGCGTATTCGGAGATATGTACATTGGTCAGCGTATCGCTTCGGCCCACGCCGCCCTTGCCCGCCGTCTGGCAGCGGATAGAGCTCCGCAGGCCCGGCCGGCGGCGCTTCTCCTTCTCGTCCTTGGTGGGGTTCTCGAACACCAGCTCCTTGGCGTTGGAGTTCTTCCGCATGGGCTGTGCGCCGGGCGGCAGGCTGTCGTAGAACAGCTTGTTCATTTTGAACAGGTTGGCCGTGGCCGTGTTTTCGTGGGCCACGATCAGCGTCTTGACGTTGGGGCGCGTCACCGTGTCCTGGAACATTAGCCCCTCTGTCACTGTGGAGATACCCTCCTGCCGCCCCTTGAGCACGATCAGGCGGATGGGCTTCCCCTGTGCCGCCTGCTGGCGGATGACGCCGTACAGGTTCTCCTGCGCGTCGTTGAAGCGCAGGTGCGCCATCGTCTGCTTTTTTGTGCGTATCCACAGCAGGTTCTCGCAGTATTCCTTCGGGTTCCGCAGGTTCACACCCTCGCCTCCTCTCCTCAAAGCGGCCGCCCGTTCACCGGGCAGCCGCTTTCAAAAGAGGGCGGTACGGGGCGGCTCACGCCAGCCCCGCCGCTTCTCTCTTTGCCATGACCTTGCGATACAGCCGTTGGGCTGTCCGGTCGTCCGTTACGATGTCGCCCCGCAGGTAGTAGGTACACCCGTCCGGGGGCTCCGCCTTCCGTGTGTGGTCGGTCTTTCCGGCAAAGTCGCACCTGTACTCCGGCCGCCCGGAGCGCCACACGCAGCTTCCGCAGTGCTCGCCATCTCACGCGCCCACCTTCCGCACCTGGTCGGCCAGGGCCAGCAGCGCCCGCCGCAGCTTCTCCTGCTGGCTGTCCGGCAGCGCCTGCAGCAGCGTCGCCAGGGTGTTCACGTTTTCCACCGTCTGATCGAACACAACCTTGAACTTGGCCATGTCCTCGTTGCTGGCCGCCGCGGCCAGCTTGTGGGCGGCCTCCGCCTCGGCCTTGTAGCCCTTGGCGGTGTCCAGCGCGCTGTCGCGCTCCCGTTCGGCGGCCTGCAGCTCCGACTCGGCGGCCTCCTTCCTCTCCTCGGCAGCCGCCGCCTCACCGCGCGCCTTCTCCAGCGCCTTTTCCAGCGCCGCCACCTGCCGGGCAGCGGCGTCCTCGGCCTCCTGCCGGGCAGCGGCCAGCTGCTCCTCTGTGGCGTCCCTCTGCTCAATGGCCACCTCCGTGGGCCGGTTCTTCAGGGCCTCCAGCTCCCTCCGCAGAGCCTCCACATGATCCCGCGCCTCCCTGGCGGCTTCGCGGGCGGCGTACAGGTCCGCCTTGGCCTGTTCCGCCTCCTGGCGGGCGGCGTTGCGCTCTGCTACGGCCTTCTCCAGCTCCTTCACCGTCATCTCCGCCGCGGTCTTCTCCTCGCCGTTCACCTCATGCTTTTCGCCGGCGAAGCTGTCGCGCTCCGTGTCCGGCAAAGCCAGCAATACCAAGGCTTTCCGCACGCCCAAATCCGCAACGGTTGCGGATTTGCCGTACTCTTTCCACAGCCGGATATACTGCTGCGCGCTGCGCTCGGAGAACTCCACTTTCTTCTCCAGCCACGGCAGCCACTCCCCGTGGGAGAGTTGCGCCTTGGCCTCCACCAGCCGCTTGCCGATCTCCAGAATGGCCATGCCGGCCTGCTGCTTGTAGAAGTTGATCTCCTCCGTGATGACGTCGATGTCGCGCTCCTCAAAGGCCTCGCTCATATCATCTTCGCTGAACATCTTGCTCAGTTCCTCGCCCTCAGAATACCCCTCCGGCGTGGTGTCTACCATGTCATACATACTCATGCCGCGTTCCTCCTCGCTCTCTTTTTCGGCAGCTTCGGCCTGCCGTCCTCATCTCGTTTGCTTCCGGCCTTCAGCCATTTCAGCCAGGGCTCCAGCACCCCGGCGTACAGCTTCCTGGCGCTCTCCCGGTCCGGGTTGTCGGCGCAGCCCTCCAGCTCGTTCCGGTAGCCGTGTACCTGCACGACTTTGTTGCCGTTCATCTCGATGGTCGCCAGCGGCGTGTGGGGCCTGTCCCGCCGGCGCAGGAACAGGATAGTTGTCGCCCCCGTCATGTGCCGGGCAGCGTAGCCGCCTACGCAGTGCTTCAGCGCCTTGCCCTCGTCCACGATCTCATCGGCGTTGACCGGTGCGCGGATAAGGAAGTCGTCCGTCCAGAATAGATACTTTTCAGACAGGGCGCGCAGCCGCTTCCTGTAGGCCTCCGCGGCGGCTTTCTGCGCCGCTGTGTCCTCCGCCTTCCGGTACTGGCGCTGTATGGCGCTCCACGCCGCTGTCACCCGGTCATGCTTTTCCACAAGGTCCCGCGGCATGAGGATCAGGGGGTTTTCCATGTCCATCCCGCAGTTCTCCGCCGCGTCCAGATAGTCCTTGTATAGCTGCAGCACCCCTCTCCGGGTGCCGGAGCCGGGCCTGCCGCCTTCCTGCAGCGCTACCCGGTTCTTTTCCAGATAGGCCGTCAGCTTCTCCGCCGTGATGCCCAGCCGCTTCAGCAGGCGCACGGCGTAGTTCTCCTCGCCGCGGCCGATGGTGGCCTCAGCGAGCCACGCCGCGGTTTCTATGGTCATTTTCAGCGGCGTGTCCCTGTGCCGGATATACAGCCGCAGCACCCGCGTCGGCTCCATCGAAGAACACGCCGCCATCGCCTCCTTGGGCGTGCATTTCATAAAGTCCCTGGGCTTGTCCGCGTCCCACTTGATGATGTCGGCGTTCCTCACGCCGCGTCCCACAAGGTCCTTCACCGCGTCCTCCAGCCCCAGCTTCACCAGCATTTCGATCTGCCTGGGATAAAAGCAGCACGCCGTCAGCAGTTCGATAAAGTCGTCCGATGGCAAGTGTATCTTTCCGATACCGCACCAGCGCATAAAGCCCTTGTCCGGCTCCGTCAGCCCGATCACGTCATAGCTGCTGCCCAGTTCGGCGCAGTAGGTGTAGGGCGAATGTACTTTCCACAGCCCGCCCTTGCGCCCGTTGCTCTTACCGGGCGCGGTCTGGCGTCGGTAGTTCATGGGTGTGCCGCCGCTGCACCACCACGGCCGCGTGGCCTGCTCCGCCACGCCCGGCGCGAAGCGGTACACACCCAGCAGCTTCATCTCCGGCAGCTCAGTCAGTACCGGCTCACCGTTCATACCGACGCGGCTGTAGTTCTTCTCACAGTCCCACGCCGTGGCCCATAGGGCGCCCCGCCACTGCCGCAGGATGACCGCCCGCCGGAAGCTCCACAGGTTGGCCCGCCCGCCGGAGTACCGCAGTTCCTTCACGGTGACCTCCGCGCCGCAGTATGGGCACCTGCAGCGCCTTTTCACCGTGGGCGAGTGGTCCCAGCCGTTCCGGGGCTCCGGCGTGTGGGGCGCGTGTAGCGCTCTCAGCTCGTCGGCGTTGTCCGTGTCCGGCTTGATGAAGGTATGCCGCCGGCAGCAGGTAGTCCATATCTCGCCCTTGCCGCAGCGCTTGAACAGGAAGTGCCGGAACAGTCCGTTGACCGCCTCCATCTCCTGCGCTGTGGGCTTCGGGGCCAGTCGCTCCAGCGCGGAGGCCCTCTCCTTTTCGTCCATCATGGCGCTCACCAAAAGTCCGCCAGATCCAGCACCACAGCCTTGCGCTCCTGCGGTGCCGCCGGGACTACGTCATGCTCGCACATGGCAATGGTCAGCTTCATGGTCACCACGCAGCCGGGGAAGAAGAACGCCGCCGCCCGCTTGTAGGCCTCAAGGTCGCTCAGGCTGCCGCCCACGCCCTTCAGCACGGTCTTGACGCAATCCTCCACGCTGCCGCCCTGTACCACTGCCTGGGCGAACTCCGCGTCCTGCCGGCAGAAGTCCTCCAGCGCCGCCACCACCGGCTTGAACACGACGGCCTCTCGCTGGCCCGTCGGCGCCTTGGCGCCGCGCAGCTTCTCCAGCGCCTTGTCCAAATACTCGTTCATCGCACAGTTCCTCCTGTTTGTCTGTTTGTCTCTCGCCCGGCCCCTCAGTGTCCGGCATATAGCCGCCGGAAGTAGTCCTTTCTGGCGGCGGCCTTCCGCTGCTCCTCTATGCGGATGATACTGATGCAGTCGTCGCACAGCGGGCCGGAGCCGTGGAAGATCTTGCCGCACCGCTGGCACACGTTCCGCACCACCGGCAGCTTCTCCCGCAGCTCGCACCGGGCGGCCACCTTGGCCCACGGCACGCCCCACAGGTGCGCCGCCTCCACCGTGGCCAGCTCCCAATTGGGGGCGATCACCGGCACGTCGTAGTGGCCCTCGCACTGTACCCACCACAGGAAATCGTCTTTCTTGCTCTTTCCCTCGGCCATGCTCACCGTCCCCTTCCGCACAGCCGGGCCTTTTCGGCCTTTGCGCTGTACTCGTTGATCTTGTGCCGCTGGTAGCGGTCTATCTCCTTCTCCCGCCGGTAGGCGGCCAGTTTTACCCGTTCCTCGGCCCTGGCGGCCTCCACCTCGGCGTACTTCCCGCAGCGGTAGCTCCCGTCCTCGTTCCGGCCGTGGCAGCCGATGTATCGCTCGGCGCAGTTCAGACAGGGCTTCAGCTCGGCGTTTCTCCCTGTCTTAGGTCGGTTTTCCATGTCACCAGCTCCCTTCTGGCGCCGGCAGCGGCGGCATCCTCATGTGACATGAGGATGTCCACCACATAGCCGTACACACCGGTATCCAGCGCCCTGTAGGTCTTTTCGCCTATGGTCACGGTGCTGCCCAGCGGAATGATGTCCGGATCCACCGCCACCGCCTCACCGGGGTGTACCCACTCACCGCTGGCGGTCAGCACAAGGTCGCCGCAGCGGTTGAGATGGCTGTACGGCGTGCAGCAGGCGCAGTAGCCCGTCACCGTGAACACGCCGGTGCTTTCCGTGACCTCCGGCTCCAGCAGGACCGCCATCTCCTGTGGCTCCTGCGCGGTGCCCTCCGGCGCCGGTCTGCTGCTTAGCAGCCAGATCAGCTCCACCGCCAGCAGCACCGTCAGCACGGCGGCCACCGCCCACAGGGCGTTCCGCAGCCGCCGGATGCGGCAGGCGTGGCTGTAGGCCCGCGCCCGCCGGTTCCGTTCCATCCGTGTCTCTGTCACCGGCCCAGCGCCTCCACGCATTTCAGCACCGTTCCGGCCAGCCACGCCGCGCCGATATAGGCGCATATCCATCCGAAGGCGCTCATACCGTCAGCCTCCCCATCGTGTCCTCCGACCAGGTCTCGATGCGGTCCGTGTCCCGTACCTGCACCTGGTAGGCCCACGCGCCGCTCCGCTTCGTGGCCCGGAGCACCGTGCCTACGGGTGGGTGCCCGCCGTTTCTCTCCGCAGCCGCCGGGGTGAGGCACACCGCCTGCTCCCCTTCGGCGAACTTGGCGCCGCGGCTCTTTCTCTTGTTCATGCTCTGCTCCTTTCGTATCCCCGGCTTGCGCCGGGGGATGGCCTTTTCGATCAGTCCTGCGCCGGCTCCGCCGTCTTGGCCTTGATGCCGACGCGAAAGCCGGGGGCGACGCCACGCGAACTGCTGGCATTGTTGTTGCTCGCGGCGCCCGACGTGTCCACATGGCAGAAACCGGCGCTGTTGCTGGCACACGGCGAGCGCAGCCAGGCATACCACAGGTACGCTTTCCGGTTGCTCTGGCTCTTGGCAAAGAACGGCAGGGGCTTGTCCGGCGTGTCGTCCCGCTGCATCCAGTCCGGCGCGTCCTTGCCGAACACCTCCACCGCGGACAGGGGCCACAGCTTGTCTGTGCAGGTGTACACCTCGCCGTCCACCGTCTGGGTGATGGTGCGCTCCACCAACAGTGCCGCCAACTCGTCCGGCAGCAGGGGCAGGGGCTCCTCGTTGAGGCGTTCTCTGGCATCGCTCTCCGGGTAGTTCACATAGTCCGTGTTCCACCAGCGGCGGCCGTCGTACATGGCCATGTCCCGCACGCCCCTAAAGAGGCAGCCGGTAAGGACGCCGTCGGCGATGTCCGCCACCACAAAGGCGGCATCTTTGCCGTTCTTGAGTTGGAAGGCGACCTCGTCGCCCACGCGCAGCGCCGCCAGCTTCTCCGGGCGTGTGAAGTCCTCCGCGTTCCAAATGGTCAAAGTCTCATGTTTCATGTTGTTTTTCCTCCTGTTGTTGATTATTTGCCCCCGGCCTCCGCCGGGCTCATTTCGCACGGTTGATAGGGATTTGAGATGTCCCAGCCCTCCCACTTCGCCAGGAATTCCTCCAGCGCCTCCGGTCGGCACTTGTAGGCGCCCAGCTTCAAGAAGGGCAGCAGACCGCTTTTCCGCAGCTCGTGTACCTTCCCCTGGTTGACGCCCAGCAGCTCCGCCACCTCCGGCACCGTCAGCAGCCGAGGCAGCTGTTCTATGTTCGTCATGTCCTGCCCTCCTCTCTTGCGCCCGCCCCGCCGGGATTGTCCTATGGCTTCTTGCCAGTCTTTCGCAAATGTGATATACTCAACCTGAAAGGTGGGATTATCTATGAAGCAAGAAATTCATTCTCAAATTCCGGACGAATTTTCCTATGAGGTGTCTTACGACGAGCCCGGTTCTTGTCCTCTCTGTCATTTCGCAATTAAGCCAAATCACATTGAAGACGAATGGTATCTGGACAGCAGGTCTCATAGACATCTCGCCATCTTCTATACCTGCCCTCACTGTTTCCGTCCCTTTGTTGCCCACTTTACCGATGACAGCCCCATGAACAACTGTATGTCTCCCGTTCTCGATTACTGTGGGCCCGAGCTATATTCCGCGCAGCAGTTCGAAGCCAACATTGCGAGCTTGTCGCCCCAGTTCGTAAAGATCTACAACCAAGCCCTTGAGGCAGAGAGCCGGCAGCTCGACGAAATCGCCGGTATCGGTTATCGGAAGGCTCTGGAGTTCTTGGTCAAGGACTATTGCAAACACAAATACTCAGACAAGAACAACGAGATCGAAAGCGCTCTATTAGGAAAATGCATTGCCGACTTCATTCCGCAGCCATCGATCCAGACTCTTGCCAGCCGTGCCGCTTGGATCGGCAACGACGAAGCACATTACACTCGAAAGCATGAGGATCGTGATATAACAGATATGAAAAACTTTATTCAAGCCATGGTGCATTACATTGGAATGGAACTCGTCGTCGAGGACGCCGCTTCTATGGATCCAGCGCATTGACCAGCGACCAGCTTAAAGAGTAGGGGGAGGTGCTTCAGCTTGAAGAAACTGCTCGTAGCGCTCTTTGCGCTGCTTCTCTGCTGTACGGTGGCTCTTGCTCATCCCGGAGGAACCGATGCCGCCGGTGGCCATTACGACCGTTCTACCGGCGAATACCATTACCACCACGGCCACAAGGCCCACCAGCATTACAACGGGCAGTGCCCATACAACTTCGATGACCGCACCGGTGCTGACAGTCGGCCATCCGACGGCAGCGACTCCGGCTACGTTGAAATGCCCGTGCTGCGGAATGACGCTGATACCGGCGAACCGGTCAAGGCTTCCACCTCGACATGGGACGACCTCGTTTTGCTCGTCACGAGCACCAAGTTTTGGCTTGGCATCGCGGAGACTGTCATCGCCTTTGCGATCCCGGTCGCCATCTATGAGTGGGCCATGCGTTCCCGAAAGAAAAAGAAATAGTCCCCTGCCGACCGCGTCCCTCCGGGCGCGGTCTTATTTACGCCGCAAGTCATTGTTTAGTTGACTCTCTCGCCAAAAAAATAGAGATGAGTGAGCCCACATCAACCTGCAATGTATTGGCCAGCTCGACCGTGTCCTTAATGTCTGGCATCCGTTTTCCGTTGGTTATGTAGTTTAGCTTCTGTTTCGGCCAGCCAAGCTGTCTGGCGCAGTCCGCTTCTGTTTTGAAGCGCGTATAAATCATGCCGCGCAGTTCATTCATAAGTCGCTACCCTCCTTGTTTTCATAGTCATCGTTTAGTTGACTTGCCATTATACTATCACCGAACTTCCTCGTTGTCAACTATTGTTTGATAATTTTGTGAAAATATTTTGCGCGTCATTTTCTTGTTGACACTGTTTGATAACTGTGCTTTAATTATCTCGGAGGTGTAATCATGAGTTTTGGAACTAAACTTAAACTGTGCAGGTCGGCACTCGGTCTGTCCCAACAGCAGCTTGCCGACCTTGTTGGCTCCACAAAGCAAATTGTGAGCCTTTATGAAAAAGACGAGCGCATTCCCAAAGTGACAACAGCCGCAAAATACGCCGACGCTGTCAAGGTCCCTTTGAAATATCTTATCACAGACTCCATCCCCATCAACCTGTGGGAGGCCGACGACCTTTTAGAGGATTACTGGCGGGCGTCCCCTGCGGATAGATTAAAAATTGTTGTTCACCGAGGGATTGATCCCCGGATAGCTCTTGACTATGAGCGCGTTTCCGCCCTCGCACAGTTAGCAAAAACAGAAAAAACCGCCGCCCTGGCCGGCGACGGTCTTTCCCCTCTGGATGTCAAGCTGATCGAGCTGCTGCGCTGTCTGACCGAGGATCAGAAGCGTCTGCTGCTGGCCCAGATAGAGACTCTATTAAGCCAACGAGGATGAGGATCTTCTCGTCCTCTGTCAGTAGTTGGAACCTTTCCAGTATCCTGTCATCTAAACTCATTTCTCTCCCCTTTACGTCCGGCTTCCTGCTTCCTTCTGTATTCATTATGCTGCCGGCGTAGACGAAAAGTCAATGAGCTATCCTGACAATTTCTGCCCTATTTTAACAATTCGCGGTTTTTCTCAATTTTTTCCTACCTATATTCGGGTAAAAATTTGCCCAATTTGGGGAATTGCTACCCAATATGGGTAATTTATGTAAGGAGGAGCACTATGTCCGTTATTGACGAGTTATCCCCATACATCCGTGCATACCCCAAAGCATTCCGCATGGCACGTTCCCGCTTCGGCCTCACCAACGAAAAATTATCCGAGCGCTCCGGCGTTCCCTACTCCACCGTCCGCAACGCGCAAAGCGGCAACGGCGGCGTTACCATCGTGCAGGCGGCGGCGTTGGCCCGCGTGCTGGATCTGTCCATCGACGAGATGTTCGGCGCAGTCAGGCCGGAGGCGGAGGAGCAGCGTGCAGAGCTGGAGCAGCGTATCCGTACTCTTGAACTGGAGCTGGCGGATTGCAACGGCGAGATCCGCAGTCTGCGGGATAGCAACGATACTCTCCGCTCCGAACTGGCGCAACGTACCTATTCGCTTATCACCGTCTGTTCGCTTATGTTCTTTGCTGTAGTCTGGTATCTAATTTGGGACTATCGCCTCCCAAATGCGGGTCTCATTATCGGTGGCAACATATCGCTCGCCGCGTGGCTTATTCTGCTGCTGGTCATCGCGGCCGCCTGCATCATGGGCCACTGTCTGCTTCGTATGTCTTCCCGGTATACGAAGCGATCCCACACCGTTTTCACCGGCCACGAGCCGGGAGGTGATAACGATGGGCAGTAAAGTGCTTACCCGCCGGCGCGGCAAGAAATACGAATACCGCTTCGAGTCTGCGTCCGTCGGCGGCAAGCGGCAGTGGATCTCCCGCGGCGGCTTCGATACCGCCGGCGAGGCATACGCCGCCGGCATGACAGCCTGGCAGGAATACCGGAACTCCGGTCTAAAGTTCACTCCGTCCCAAATGAGCGTGGCCGATTTCCTCAACTACTGGCTGGATAATTACGGTGTTTCCAACTTCAAAGATACCACCCTCACCAACTACCGCAAGAAGATAAAGAACCATATCGTCCCCGCCATCGGCAAATACCCCATATCTGCGCTCCAGACCGCCTCTGTGCAGGCGCTCATCGACGACCTGTTCAACCGCGGATACAGCCGCAACACCATCGCGGGTGTAAAGGGCATCCTCAGCAAGTCCATGAAATACGCCAAAAAGATGAAGTTTATCCAGAATAGCCCCGTGCCGGACGCCGAACTCCCCCGGCGCGGAGCGCAGCCCATGCTAAAGACGCGCACTAAGCAGCGGGGCGTTCTGGACGCCGATACCATTCGCCGGATATTTGAGCGCTTCCCGGAGGGGCATCCCATGCACATCCCGCTTGTTCTCGGCTACCGCTGCGGCCTCCGGCTCGGCGAGGCTTTCGCCCTGCAGTGGGAGGACGTAGACTTCGGCGCTGCCACCTTGTCTGTCAACCGTCAGATCCAATACCGCCCCGGAGGCGGCGATACCTCGCCGAAGGAACGCAGGCGCTCTCCGGATGAGCTGTATTTCGCTCCCCCGAAGTACGACAGTTACCGCACCATCCAGCTGGACAGCGCAACGCTGGCGCTGCTCCGACGTACCCGGCAGCACCAGCGGGAGGCGCAGCTCTCCTATGGTCCCTATTTCCAACGGCAATATATCACCCCGGCACGCAGCTCCGCGGACGATGTCCCCCCATTTACACTCAACACCGATGGCATCGGCACGGAGATCCACATGATCAACGTCAATGACGACGGCTCTCTTATCCGTCCGCGTACCATGCAGGAATGCTGCCGTGTGATCCACGGCTGGCGGAATGTGCAGAAGAACGGCAAGGTATCCCGCGTCCGATCCCCGGATGCCATTTGCCCCACCTTCGACTACCACTCGCTGCGGCACACGCACTGCACGGAGCTTCTCCTTGCCGGAGTTCCTCCCAAAGCGGTGCAGGTGCGCCTCGGTCACAAGGATATCAAAACCACCCTCAACATCTACCAGCACCTCACGCAGCAAATGGAGGCCGACACGGCCAAAAAGCTCGAAAGCCTGTATGCCGCAAATTAAAGAGCGCTGCCGCCGGCAGCGCTCTTTTCTCGCCTATTTCTTGTCCACGTCCAGAAAAAATGTGGACAAAATGTGGACAAAACCGGGTTTTCGGTCTATTCGTCGCCCGTTATTTAGGAAGTCACAATTTTGCCGAAAATCCCGCAGCCCTTGTACCATCAGGCTTTCACAGCTTCCGCCACAGCCACGGCCACGGCCACGGTCGCGCCGACCATAGGATTGTTGCCCATACCCAGGAAGCCCATCATCTCCACGTGTGCGGGGACGGAGCTGGAGCCGGCAAACTGCGCGTCGCTGTGCATACGGCCCATGGTGTCGGTCATGCCATAGGAAGCGGGACCGGCGGCCATATTGTCCGGATGCAGCGTACGGCCGGTGCCGCCGCCGGAGGCCACGGAGAAGTACTTC
>ULJH01028112.1_pt1 | contig 40010 bp, 21 predicted proteins | sample 1950781 | NCBI WGS metagenome assembly ULJH01 (sample SAMEA4835462, study PRJEB28245) | human gut metagenome | biome: gut microbiome; material: fecal sample | place: Denmark | collected 2008 | reverse complement strand
TTCCTGTTCATCGAGTGGGTGCTGCATATCAAAGAAGAGGCGTAAAGGAGAGAAAGGTATGCATGATTTTCAAATAGTTTTTTCTCATCCATGGCTTCTTTTGCTGTTGATTCCCGCGTTGGCGCTTACGCTGATTCCGTATTTCATGCTGTCAAAGAAGTACAGACGGACGAGAAACCGCATTACTTCAATGGTGTTGCATATGTGCGTAATGGTTCTTGCCATTTCCGTGCTTTCGGGGATTAGGTTTGATTACAAGCTTTCCAACGACCAAAACGAAATTTTGTTTGTCGTGGATGTTTCGGATTCGCAGGAAGAGTCGTTTATAGAAAGAGACCAATTTTTGAGAGCCGCTTTGGACAAGGTCAGCTACGACGGCTTTAAGGTAGGCATAGTTACCTTCGGTTTCGACTCCAAATACGTCGTTCCCTTGACGGCAAATGTCGACAGAGTTTACGAGCTTTACAGGGACAGTCAAGAGACGCCCGACACAAGCGCGTCCGACATGGCAGCCGCGCTGAGATATGCCCGCACTCTTTTCCAATATCCCGAGACTGCCAAAATCATACTTGTCACCGACGGAAAGGAAACGGATGAAGACGTGCTTAACGTCATAGGGCAGATTACGGGACAGGGCACAAGGCTTGACACCGTGCACGTTTCTTCGGACTTTGACGGAGACGACATTCAGATTTTGGACGTGCAGTTTCCCGATTATCAGCTCAGCGTCGAACAGAATTTTACGATAAACGTCACTTTGCTCACCAACTCAACGGTTACCGCACAGTTGAAGCTTACCGACAACGACGTGGAGTGCGCAACTCAGACAATCGAGCTGTCTCCCGGTACTCATACGGTTGCTTTAAATCACTCGTTTGATACTGACGGACTTCACAAAATGGGCTTTTCCATTGACGAGTTTCCGCAGTCCTACGAGGACGGAATTATTCAGAACAACGTCTACAATACATATTTCAATTTGGAAGTATTCGACAAAATTCTGATTCTGGAAAGAAACGGCGGAGAATCGGACGCTTTGGTCAACCTTCTGACCGAAGAAGGCAATTTTGACGTTACCGTACTCAACGTGTACGATTCGGAGGAAATTCCGACGACGGTTGACGAGCTGCGTCAGTATGACCAGGTTATTCTCAACAACATTTCCAACTACGATTTGGGCGCGCGCGTGGAGAACAGTGTCAGAAACACCAATATGCCCGAAAACTTCGTCGAAATGTTGGAGGAATATGTATCGACCTACGGCGGCGGAATGTTTACCATAGGCGGCAAGGACGGAGAAAATGCAAACGCGTACAACAGAACGGATATGTACGGAAGTCTGTATCAGCAAATGCTTCCCGTTCAGGCAATAAATTACACACCGCCTTTGGGAGTTATTTTTATCATCGACGTTTCCGGCTCGATGCAGGGCGACCCGATCGAGCTTGCAAAGACGGCCGCGTCCAGTGCGCTGGGTGCGCTTTCCGAAAGAGACTACATAGGCATCATGACGTTGTCAACCGACTACGAAATGGTTTTGCCTCTCACGCCCCGTACGCAGGAAAGCAAAATTTATTCCGCTATCAACAATATTTCTACCGGCGGCGGCACTACGTTCCCCGGAGCGATAGAGCGCGCGGGACAGATTTTGAGAAGTTTTCAGGAAATTGAAAGGCGTCATATTGTTTTGGTTTCGGACGCTTTGGTAGGAGACGATCAGACGGTACAATACGAACAGTTAATCAGGGATTATTACGACAAAGACGGAATTTCTTTCTCGTTTTTGGGTATAGGCATGACGGAGGAGTTCGAATATAAACCTGGCGAAATCACTATTGACGACCCGCGTTTGAACGGAGAAAGTCTTTCGCCTTACAGAAAAATGGTGCGCGCCGTCATACTCGGACACGGCACGATTTGCGTATCGAGCAACATTACCGAAGTTTCGATATGGAGTAAAGAAAACCTGAGCGTGCCCGAGCTTAAAGAAGTGGACGACGAGCCGTTTAATCCTACGGTTGCCAATCTGCTTTCACCGCTGCTAAGCGGCGTGGAAACCGGAACCGCGGAGGAAGGCACGCAGAACAAATTGACTGTTCAGTTGGGAGGATTTTTCGGCGTCAAGCTGCGTACCGGCGCGGATATGGTGCTCTCGGGCGATTACAGCGTTCCGCTTTACGTGCAGTGGAAATATTTGAAAAACGATAACAGCAAAGGTGGTATGGTCGGCAGCTTTATGTGCGACCTCAACGGCGGAGAGTGGTCCGGTCAATTTATGCAGGACGCAAACGGTCAGACATTTTTGCTCAACGTGGTCAGAAATCTTATGCCGACGGAAAGCATCCGTCCCACGCTTCTGTACGGTACGCTGAACGAGGACAATTACATAAATCAGCTGAATGTCTATGTCAACGAGGCTCTTGCGGAAAACGAGACAATACGCGGCACAATCGAGGATATGTCGACAGGTACGGTGATTTCCCTCAACGAAACGTCGGGGGACCCCGCGACCGATTCCGTCTATGTCACTTTGGCTTTGAGCTCTGCAAACAGTTACAGCCGCAGCGACATAGTTGTGAAAAAGGGCGGAGTTTACAAAATCGTTTTGCAAAAGTACGACGATGCGGGAAATCCCGTTGAAAACTCCCTGTACGAGATTTACAAGAACTTTTCCTACTCGAAAGAGTACGACTTGAATGTCGAGGAGACGGATATAGACCCGTCGAAGGCGTTGCTTGCCGAAATTGCCCAAAAGGGCAACGGCGTATTGGTTTCCGATTTGCAGTCGCCCGACGAGATTCTGGACGGATTTGTGACGGAAATCGCCAAAACCTATGACCCGAGACTTGCTTTTATCATTGCCGCGATTGTGCTTTTCCTGTTGGATATAGCGGTGCGCAAATTCAAGTTCAAGTGGCTGCACGAAATTATTCGTGAGAGAAAGAACAAAAAATCACAATAGTACGTTGCAATTCTCAAAGGAGAAGAAATGAAAAAACTTCTTACATTTATAGCGGCTTTCGTTTTGTCGATGTGCCTGCTGATATTTGTCGGATGCGGAAAGACGCTTGCCGTCCCCGAAAAAATCCGTATTGACGACGATTATCTGATGACTTGGAGTTCGGTGGAAAACGCCCGAACGTACAGTCTGGAAATAAAAAGCATTGCGACGGGAGAAACCGATACCGTTGTCTCCCGCAAAACAAGCTATTCGCTGTCAAGTTATCAGGAGGGCGATTACGAAATTCGCATAAAAGCGGTGCCGAGAGACAGCTCCGCCAAGGAGTCCGATTGGTCGGAGGTCGTTTCGTTTCACAAAAATTACGAAACGGGCTGTGTTTACACCTTAATCAACAACAACACCGAATATGCGATAACAAGCGCGGGCACGTGCACCGACAGCTTCACAATCGAGGACGTCTATCGCGGCAAGCCCGTCACGGAAATCGCAAACTCTGCTTTCAGAGCTAGCAAAGTAAAAAACATCGTTGTAGGAAACAATGTCAGGTCAATCGGCGACGAAGCGTTTTACAATTGTCCCGACCTTGAAAGCATTGTTATTCCGCAGTCTGTCACTTACATAGGGAGCGGGGCATTCAGCTCATGTCTGTCGTTAAAGGAAATCACCTTGCCCGAAAATGTCGATACGGTGGAAGCCAATACTTTTTCCTATTGCCGCGCGCTTGAAAAGGTTGTGCTGGGCGACAATGTAATTTTGATAGGCGAAGCCGCGTTTGTCGGCTGCAATTCGTTGAAATCAATCGAGCTTCCCGATGCCTTGCTGGCAATATACAGTCATGCGTTTTCCGAGTGCTCTGTCTTGGAGTCGATAAGTTTCGGCAGCCAGCTCATTTTACTTGACGAAAGGGCGTTTTCCCGTTGCGGCAATCTTTCCGAAATTGAATTTGCGGAAAATTCCTCATTGATACGTATTGCCGCATATGCCTTTGCCGAATGTCCCAAGCTCACGCAGGTGGCTTTGCCCGAAGGGCTTGTTTCGTTGGGAATTGGCGCTTTCAATGCCTGTACGGAGCTGAGCGAGGTCACTATGCCTCAGTCCCTCACGACGGTCGGCAGCGGTGTTTTCAACGGAACCAAGGTTTACAACGACTGCTTAACCGCCGGAGACAATATCATTTACGCCGATAATTGGGTGGTTGCCGTGGAAAACCGCGCCGATATTACCGAGTTGAGTGCGAACGATTTCAAAGAGGGAACGGTCGGCATTGTCGGCAGAGCCTTTACATCGTGCGAAAACCTTACAAAAGTCGTGTTGCCCTCATCGATAAAGTATCTGGGCGATTCCTGCTTTGCAAAAAACAAAGCATTGTACAGCGTCACGCTGCCCGGTGTGGAAACAATAGCTTACGGCGTTTTTACCGATTGCGACAATCTGATGATTTTGAATTTAGGTGAAAATCTGAAAAGCATCGGTACCAATGCTTTTTACGGCTGCGACAAATTGGCTAACCCGGAAAACGGAAATCTAATACCCGCTAGCGTGACAAGCATAGGAGAAAAAGCATTTGTAGACACCGCTTTGTGGAACAATCCCACCGAAGAAGGCGTTGTTTACGCCGGAAATTGGGTGGTAGGCTACAACACCGTCGATGCGGAAGGAAAAGAAATAAACATTACTACCGTAACTTTGAAGGATGATACGATAGGCATCGCAGACTTCGCGTTTTTGGGTTGTGAGTCTCTCAAAAATGTCAGAGGCGCCATTACCGACGTGCGTTATCTCGGAACGGGCGCTTTTTACAACTGTACCGGTCTGTCTGCAATTTCTCTCAACGAAAACCTTCAGGAAATAAAGGATTACACTTTCTACAAATGCGAGTCACTGTACAGCATTGATATACCTGCAAATCTCAAAAAGATAGGACGTTCCGCTTTTTACGATTGCCATACGTTGAGCGAGATTGACCTGTCGAGCGGACGTGTCGAGGAAATCGGTTACTTTGCGTTTTTCAGATGCAAAAACATCAAGACAATCGACTTCGGAGATTATTTGAAGGAAGTTTCGGCATATGCCTTTTTGAACTGCATTTCGCTGAGCGAAGTTTACTTGCCTTCTAGCGTCGTATCTATCGGTGCGCTTGCGTTTCAAGACTGCATTGCGTTGAAAAAGGTAGGATTTGTAGAGGGGGCTGTGCCTAACCTTACGACTATCGGTCAATATGCCTTTGCGCGTTGTGCCAACCTCAAAACCTTTGAATTTCCTTCTTCGCTGCGGGTGATAGGCGACTATGCTTTTTCGGATTGCGCATCGCTGAGACGCGCGGAGTTTGCCGACGGCATCGAACAAATCGGAAAATTTGCTTTTTACGCAAACAGAAACCTGACTCGGCTCTATCTGCCATCGAGTCTCAAAACAATCGGAGAACAGGCTTTCAGAAGCTGTACCGGGCTTTTGTCGGTGCTCTTGCCGAGCACTTTGGAAAATGTCGGAGCGCACGCGTTTTACAGGTGCACACAGTTGACCGTTTACAGCGACGCCCAAAGCGTGCCCGAGAGCTGGGATACGAGGTGGAATTCCTCATTTCGTCCCGTTATGCTGGGCTGCACCTTGTCCGAAGACGGAAGCTATGTCGTTTCGGTTACTATAAACGAAAGCTTGATGCTCAATGTCGAAAGATTGAGTGAGTCGGGCGACAGCGCGCCTGTACTCGGAAACAACAGATTCTCCTCGCCTTCCCGTAGGGGTTACAACTTTTCGGGCTGGACAACGCAGGCTGACGGAACGACGCCCGAATTGACAGGCAGTGACATTGCCGACCTGCCTGAGGGAACGACGCTCTACACCGTCTGGGAGGTAGAAACGGAGGAGCCGGACGACGAAGAACCGGGTGAAGGAGAAATCGACTGGCCGTGGTCGGATGTTCCGTCGCTCTGGTCTTGAAGAATTTGCGCAAAAGGATTGATTGTTATTTTGCAATTCTCGGATGAAAATCCGCAGATTGAATAAATAGGGCATATCAATGTCAAAGGAGCTTACCTTCATGTGAAACGGCGTCGAAACTCAAATACACTTGTGTAGGAAAACATTAAATATAAATACAGGAGATATATTTAAGCATGAAAAAATTTAGGTTTTTATTAACGGCAATTTTATTTGCGATTGTTCTGTGCGCAGTTTCTGCCTGCGGCAAAGACATCGTAAAGTTGTCCTTTGAGACCAACGGCGGAAGCTCGATAGAAACCGTTGAGGTCAAAAAGGGCGAGAGCTATGAATTACCCGTACCCACAAGGACAGGTTTCGAGTTCGACGGCTGGTTCACGGACGCAAACTTTTCCGGCAGCGCGGTTACAAGCGTGGTGGCTGAAAACGACGCTACTTATTACGCAAAGTGGACGCAGCTTTATACAGTTACGCTTGACCTTGACGGCGGCTCGCTTTCCGCGACGTCGTTGCATTTGAAAGCGGGAGCAAATTTGTATAACGCGGTCAAGGAGCTTGCGCCGTCAAAAGCCAATCATCAGTTCGCAGGCTGGTTCAAAGGTGACGACGCATTGTCCGAGAGCGCTGTTATGCCTTCGGAAAACGTCACGCTCAAAGCCAAATACAAGGTCGCTTACACCGTTGAATTGTATTTGCAGGACAAAGACGACGAAACCAAGTATGTCAAAGCGGACAGCGACGTCACGGCTTACGATTGGGCGGGAACGCAAGTTTCTCCCGAAATAGATGTGACGGGTTTTGAAAGAAATGTCGGTCACGAGGGCGAGGTCGCGAGCAAAACCTTGTCTGAAAACGCGTCCGAAAACGTATTTAAACTTTATTTTGACAGAAAGACTTTATTTGTCTTTTTCGATGCGGGCGAGGAGTTCGACGACGTATCCTTTGAAGTCAAGTACGGCGAAGAAATCACCGTGCCCGTAAATTTCGAGAGCGAAGGCAGACTTCTAGTCGGCTGGACCGCCGACGGCGGAGAAACCATATACAAAACCAATATAATATACTCTTTGCTCAGAAACTCCATTCAGGACGGCAGCGTTGATACCGAGCCCGAAAGCTTCATTCCCGACGACGACATGGTGTTCGAGGCGGTGTGGAGCGTCGGTCTCGTCGATATGTTCGAGGGCGAAGACTACATATTCCTCGACCCCGACGACGCCGAAGTAGTTTATTTGTATCGCGGCGGCGAGTATTTTATCGGCGAGTTGAACGCCAAGAACAACGAGTTCCGTATCAGAAACTCGAAAGACGATATAGTGATTACCGGCAAGGTCAATGAAAACGGAACCTTTGTTTTTCAGGATAACGGCAACAGCGGCATGACGTACGACCTCTTTGTCTCCGGAGTGGGAGTCAACAGTGACGTATTCCTCCAAATTGACAGATTTGACGGAATCTCGTATGTCGAAAAAGACGAAAAGGGAATTATTACCGTTGAGCGCAAAGGCTATTATACCGTAGACGAAAACGGTATTTATACCACGCATTTTGACGACGGCGGAGACAACTTTAACTTCATAGTCGGTACTGCCGGCGGTACGGACGCTTTTCAAATACGCAACGAAGAAGAGTACGCTTTGGGACGCGACAACGGCGGTCTTGTGCGCTTTGCAATCAACGACGGTCAACTGGTTTACTTCACGTCGGTTTATCAGATGCTGCTCGACGGCTTCGGAACCGCCGTTATCAACATGGGTACTTCTACTTCGGCGTACAGGTATACTTACGACACCGAGACTCAGCTCATAACTTTGAGGACGTCTATGGGCATTGTCGCGGGCGTATTTCAGATTATGAGCGGCACCTCTGTGCAGGGCTATGTTATCTACGACGAAAGCTCCGACAAAACCTATGAATCCGAGAATTCCCAAGCCACTTTTACGATGGACGGGCTTTACAGCGCGACGTATTTCGACGGCACCACAACGCTCAAAGGCGTTTATCAGGTTGTCGGCACGTCCGTGCTCGGCGGAAGCATTATCAGGTTCTATTCCGAGCAGGGCGCAGTGGGCAGCAATCCCGCTACCTTTACATTTATCGTCAAGGATGTTGAGGTTGACACGGGCGCAGTCGGAGACAACGACAACCCGATAACCGAAACCAAGTATTACTTTGAAAAGAAGCACAACTCTTACGGCGAATATTATTACAGAGACAGCGACCCCGAGGTTCTTTATTGGTACTCTCCGTTGCTGGCTGTCAACGACGGCGCAGAGGGCAAAGCCACCCTTTACGGACGCACAAAACAATCTGAATATGTCAAAATTTCCGAAGGCACGATAGTGTTTGACGAAAACACAAAAACCTATATGTACACTGCGGATAAATATTTTGACGTTGAGGAAGAACTCGTTACCGAGCCTTACGATTTGCAGACCGTCGTGTCGTTTGTATTCAACACTGCCGTTTTGCAAACGAGCAAGGGCAACGTGGGCGTTACTTATTGGTATTCCGTGACAACTAAGGGAATTGACGGCTCCGACAACACAACTACGAAGTTGCCGACCGCCACATATACTTCTGGCGACGCGAGCATTTTCCTTGTCGGCGGATTTATCGTGTACAACAGCACAGACGGCAGCTTCACTGCGGTATATACCGTCAGCGGCAACATATTGACAGTGTCTACCTCTCAGGGCACAATGTATTTGGAACTTGACGAAGAAAATAATACGTTCATTGTCCTTCAACACGCTCCCTACACCGCTAAGGAAATTATCCAAGGCAACAAGTACACCTCAAACCAAACTCTTGCTTTTGACGGCAAGGGCGGCGCGGTTTACACCGTGAAAGACGGAGAAACCGAAACCGTTTACGAAGGCACGGTTGAAAAATCTTCCGAGTTTACCGCTGTGGATGGTTCGGATATTTGGGTGTTTACTTCTTCCGACGAGGCGCTTACCTTCAAATTTATCCGCCTTTACGCATCCAACAACAATTTGTTCTCGCGCTACAACGAGACTTACAACGGCGATTATCGTGCGGAAAACGGCAGCAGGTTGAAACTGGACGGATTCAGCTACATGGCGGAGTATTTCAACAGCGACGACGGCACAACGGTAAAGAGCAGTTACTTTATTTCCGAAAGCAATGTCGTTTGCATGATTATCGACAACGCGTACCGTTACTTTGACATTAAAGACAACAAACAATTCACCGCGCGCGGAGCCGAGTACGGAACATACATTCTGATGGACAATCAGAACGCCACAGGCGTTTACGTCGAGCTGGACGGCTACGGCAAGCTTTCCGTATTTACTATCGGCAATGATTCCGAAAAGAATTACATCGACGATAACGGAACCTACACGTCCGACGGCTACGAGTTCACTCTCGTTTATCAAGACGGAAGCGAAAATACGACGATAGTAGGCAAACGCGGCGTTATTCAGATTTCCTCGTCCTATTACAATGTCTTTGTGGTTTCGCACAAAGAGGTGGCGCGTATCTACGTCAATGAAACCGATTTCTCCGTGCTCGTGCTTGACGAAAACGGCGGAGCGGTCAGATACAACAAGATGGGCGAAAGGGAAGTCGGAGAATATATTATCATAACGGATAATATGCTCTACTACGCAAGCACCCAAGTCGAAGACGCTTGCATCTACATTTATGACAACGAAAAAGGTGTTGCCACGCCTTTCAACTTCCCGGAAAGAGGATATTACACTTCCGACCTTGGCGCGTCGTTGCAGTTCACAAAATACGGTTTTGCCGTTTTCAACGGCGCTACGCGTTATTACTACAATGTTGTAAACGACATAGTAGTTATTTATCGCAGAGCCAACGCGGGCGAAACGGGCGTTGTAACAAACGAATACGGTTTTGTAGAGGAACAGTTCGGTACGTTTGCCGAAACCGTTGAGTACAACGACGTAACATATATCCGCAACAACGGCTTTGCCGTATTGTTCGGACGCGATGAAGCAACGAAAGAAAAATATCCCGTGCCCCTTGAAAAAGAGGGTGAAGAAAATTACAAAAAGCCTCTTGAGGATTTGACTTTCACTCCCAACGGTTTAACCAGTTTCAATGTGTCGGGCAAGGTGAAAATCGACGGCAAAGAGTTCGATTGCACCGTCACAAGAGAGGAAAACGGAACGATGTACGTCACGGTTCAGTATTTCCGTTTCTACATCAGCGTGACGTTCAACGGCGACAGAAATACCTATAAAGTCACCGCGATGGAGCACAGAAGGACCCTTCCTTCCTGCACATATTTGAACATGTACTACCTCTATGCGATGCTGTTCGGTCAGAGCTTAGCAAACAGTTGGGGTGAAATTGCAATAATAACCGATTATGACGAAACCGGCGTCGCCGCCGAAAATTCCTACATAAAGGGCACATTCGGCGTAAGTGCTCTCATGTATGACTTGAATGGCAATATTCTGTCCTTTAATACCGCCGATTACGTATACGACGAAGAGACAAAAATTTATACGGTAAACTTCGAGGGAGAGGACGGCTACGATTATCACCTGTATTTCGCTATCGGCAGCACTTATGTCGGTTCGGGTTACAATGTTTACGCCATGACACGCGAGGAAACGGTAGAGAGCGCGGACGGTTACAAAGTCGTGTTTGAAAGAGTTATCGCCACCGACACCAGCTTGGCGCAGGGTGCGTTCTACTCAATCAAGCTGTTCAAGGATGACGTTGAAATTGAATCTGCCGCCAACATTTACGCCACTTCTTTGAGCAAAGTTTATTATGTGCTCAGAGAAAAGACGGATGACGGCAAGATTACTTCCACAACCTACTACACGATAGAGATTACGGAAAAAACCGATACAGGAGTAGGTTCGGATGAGGAAGAAAAGAATCCTTATATTCTCAGTCTCATTGACACGGTTACAGTTTCTTGTGAGACTGTGGAAACAATTTATTCCGAGGACGGCTTGTCATTCGTTGATTTGAGTCCTACAAAAGGCATTCTTTTGATTTCGAATACCGTCAAAGACGAAGAAACGGAAAATGAAACCACTTACCTCTATCTGATTACCGAGAGCGTTTATGACGACGTAGCCGACGTTTACACGGTTAAAAACTCCGCAGGAAAAACCTTCACCGTCAAGATAAGCGGCGAAGAAGGCAGCAAGACGGCAGAGATTACGGAAGTCGTCGAGGAGGAACAACCCGAGGAAAGCGAACAGCAGCCTGTGGAGGAACAGGAGCTGGCAGCTTGACGGCAAAAAAATCGGTGTTCTAATACTGAAACAAAAACGGAACAGGCGTTTGCCTGTTCCGTTTTTTTATTTTCAAAAGAAAAATCCGAACAAGCCAAAAAGCGACGTCGAGATTTGATTTTGCTAATACTAAATTAAAAATCCCAAAAGTTCCTTGAAACTTTTTGGGAAAGGAGACCGACGTTAAAGCAAATAAGACAGCAAAAGCTGTCTTATTTGCAAAGTTCGTCGCGTTTCGACGTGGTGTGGGCAATAAGGGACTCGCAAGGAGCGGCAGCGACGGAGCAGCGAGCAACGTGTGCGAGCGTCACAAAATTCGCCCTCAATTATTGTACTGCCGAGACGGACGGGCCACAAGGCGAAGTTCGGATTTTCTTGCCAAAAGAAAAATCCGAACAAGCCCGAAAGGGACGTCGAGATTTGATTTTGCCAATACTGAAATTAAAAACCCAAAAAGTTTCAAGGAACTTTTTGGGAAAGGAGAAACCGACGTTAAAGCAAATAAGACAGCTTTCGCTGTCTTATTTGCAAAGTTCGTCGCGTTTCGACGTGGTGTGGGCAATAAGGGACTCGCAAGGAGCGGCAGCGACGGAGCAGCGAGCAACGTGTGCGAGCGTCACAAAATTCGTCCTCAATTATTGTACTGCCGAGACGGACGAGCCACAAGGCGAAGTTCGGATTTTCTGTCAAAAGAAAAATCCGAACAAGCCAAAAGGCGACGTCCGGATAATGGTGGGCAATAAGGGACTCGAACCCCTGACTTTCTCCACGTCAAGAAGACACTCTCCCAACTGAGTTAATTGCCCGTATATTTTTAACGGTAGAATTATATCATATCGGGAAGGTTTTGACAATTATTTTGCGCGGAAAAAAATAAAATCTTTTTTTTCGGTTTTATTCGGTCGGCTCGGATTGAGCGTTGTCCGTTGCGCCCGTCAGATTCTTGATAAAATCATCGGGAGGCACTTCGACAATCGCAACGTAAGGCAGTTCGCTTTGGTCGAGCTTAAAAAGGCGTATGGTCAGGTCTCCCCGTGTCTGATTGTCTTTGACCACGCAATTGAAAAGCACGGTTGTGACAAAGCCCTCGCAGCTGACCACAACGGTGACGGTAGACCAATCCTCGTTTACGTTGAGAGCGGTTTTTGAAATTTGAACTTCCATTGTGGGACTTAAACCGTTGTTGTCGGTAAAAAACGACGAACCGCATTCCACAAGCGTGATTTGCGCTTTTGAGACCGCGTTTCCGTCCAAGTCCGTCACTTTAAGCTTGAGAGCGGTCAGGTTTTTGTTTGTGCTTTTGTTTTCCCCGCAGCCCGCAAAACACAAAAACAGACATAAAACGGTTATAATACAAACAAATACTTTAAATTTTTTCATATTAAAATATATGTATTGTTCCTGCGGTTTAAAACGTCTCAACCCGCGCGGCAAAAAATTTTTTTAATACGCACTAACGGTGGCAAATTTTCAATGCTTGTGTTATAATAAAAGAAAAAGGGATAAAAACAGTTTATGAGTTACAATGACAAATTCGCCTTTTGGAAGGCCAACGTGTATGACGAAGAAATCAGAAACGAGTTAAACAAACTCGAAGGCGACGAGGTTGCCAAAGAAAATTGCTTTTTTAAGGATTTGTCTTTCGGAACAGCGGGCATAAGAGGCAAGCTGGGCGCAGGTCCCAACTGCGTCAACATTTACACGGTTGCCCGCGCCGTCAAAGCATACGCGGTTTTTCTCAACAGGAAAAAAGCGCAGTCGGTTGCCATTAGCTTTGACAGCCGCCACAACTCGCAGCGCTTTGCGCAGATTGCATCGTGCATTTTGGCAAACTCCGGTATCAAGGTGTTTCTTGCGCACACAATGCAGCCCACGCCGTTTTTGTCTTTTGCGATTAGGACGCTCAGAGCGGACGGCGGAATTATGTTCACCGCGAGTCACAATCCCAAGGAATACAACGGCTTCAAATTTTATAACAACACGGGCTGTCAGATAAACGACTCTGCCGTGGCGGAAATCTCCGCGGAAATGTCCAAAATAGAATATTTTTCCGTGCCTATGGGAGACCTCAACGGTTGTCTGGAAGAAGAAAAAATCGAGTATATGACGGACAAGATAAAGCGGGATTACCTCGATGCGGTCTGGGAAATTTCTCCGTTGCCCGCAAAGGACGTGAAGGTGATGTATTCGCCGCTCAACGGCACGGGCTGGCATATGGTTCCGCGTATTTTGGAGCGGGCGGGAGTCAAGGAAGTCAAAACCGTTACGGCTCAATCCTTCCCCAATGAAAAATTTACCACCTGCCCGTCGCCCGACCCGCAAAAGCCGCAGACCTTTGAGCTGGCAATCGAGGAAGCCAAGCGGGAAAAATCCGATATTGTCATACTTACGGATCCCGACTGCGACAGAATGGGGCTTGCCGTGCTGCACAAGGGCGAATATGTCGTGCTGGACGGCAACACGGTCGCCGCGCTCATGACGGAATTTGTGCTTTACAGCATGAAGCAGACCAAGAGGATGCCGCAAAATCCCGTTGTAGTCAAATCCGTGGTCACTACGCCTATGATTGACAAAATTGCGGAAGTTTTCGACGCAGAGACGATTGAAACCATGATAGGGTTCAAAAACATCGGTGCCAAGGTGACAGAGCTTGAATTTGACAGACAGCGCGATTTCGTCATGGGTATGGAGGAAAGCTGCGGTTATCTGGTGGGGGACAGAGTTCGCGAAAAGGACGCCGTCGTGGCGTCTTTGGTTGCCGTGCAGATGTGCGCAGCCTTAAAACGCAAAAACCTTACGCTTGTGGACAAATTCAAAAATCTGAAAATGAAATACGGCAATTTCAAAAACAGGCAGATTTCCTATGAGTTTGCGGGAGCCGACGGCGAAAAAAGAAAACAGGAGCTGCTGGATTACGTCCGCACGGCAATAAAAGACGATATAAACGGAATTCCGGTAACGTCCAAAACGGATTTGCGCGTTTCCAAATACAAGGATTTCGGCAGGAGCGACATGCTGATTGTAGATATGATTCACGGAAACCGTTTGGTCATACGTCCGAGCGGAACCGAGCCTTTGATAAAGCTGTATCTGTTTGCCAACGAAAGCGACAAGCAGGGAGACATAGTGCTTGACGCAATGGCGAGGTGGGCGGACAGAATATTTAATTGATTGACAATATTTCCGCTCGATGTTAAAATAAAACATTAAGACAAGGATAAAAAAATGTTTGACAAAACTCCCCCTAAGGGTATGAGAGATATTCTTCCCGAGGATTTGCTGCTTAGGGAAAAAATTTCGGACACAATAAAAGGCGTTTACCGCTCATACGGATTTACGGGAATAGAAACTCCCTGCGTAGAGGATTTGGGACTTTTGACCTCCAAGCAGGGCGGCGACAACGAAAAGCTTATTTTCAAAATTCTCAAACGCGGCGAAAAGCTGGAAAACTCATCCGCCGACGATTTGTGCGACTTGGGCTTGCGTTACGATTTGACGGTGCCGCTCACAAGGTATTTTGCCAACAACTGCGGCAAGCTGCCCTCCGTTTTCAAGGCTATGCAGACGGGCAGCGTCTGGCGCGCCGAGCGTCCGCAAAAGGGGCGTTTCCGTCAGTTCGTGCAATGCGACATCGATATAATCAACGAGGAGTCCTTCCTTGCCGAAACAGAGCTCATACTCGCAACGGGCGAAGCTTTGGAAAAGCTCGGCTTGCCTGATTTTTGCGTGAGAGTCAACGACAGACGGTTGTTAAAGGCGCTTGCCCTTGCTTGCGGCTTTTGCGAAAAGGATTTCGACAAGGTGTTTGTAACTTTGGACAAGCTGGACAAAATCGGCGCGGACGGCGTAGAAAAGGAGCTTTCGGAGGCATTCGGTGCTGACGGCGCAAAAAAGCTCGTCGAGCTTACGGAGAGCCTCGGGGACGAAAACGAAAAGGCTGCGCTGGAAAAGGCCTGTTCCCTTTGTCCCGAAGCGGGAGAAAATCTTGTCAATATTTTCGGCACGGTCAGGGCTTGCGGTTTTGAAAAAATCAGGTTCGACGCTTCTCTCGTGCGCGGCATGAATTATTACACGGGCACGATTTTCGAGATTTCCTACGGAGATTACGGAATTTCGGTGGGCGGAGGCGGCAGGTACGACGAGCTGCTCGGCAAGTTAATCGGCGGCAAAGTATGCGCCTGCGGTTTCAGCATAGGCTTCGAGCGAATTTTCAATATTCTCAAAGACAAGGGCATGACGGTGGACGACGGACAGGGCAAAGTAGTTTTCCTTACGGAAAAGAACGCTTCGCCCGCAGTGTTGTCTTCGGCGTTGTCTGCGGCAGCGCAAAAGCGGACGGAGGGCAACGTGTGTCTTGTTCTCAAAAAAATAAAAAATTTCGGATTTCAGCTTAGTTCGTTGAAGCAGGCGGGATATACGGAGTTTTTCGTTTGCTCGGAACAGGGAATAAAAAAGTTGGATTGACATGAAGAACGACGGTACGCAGCCGATTTTTACACTTAAAGACGATTTGGAAGCGGCGGAGGATTCCGCCGCGCCTTGCGTTGCCGAAAAAACGGAAAAAGAGGTTTCCGAAGCGTCGGTTTCGACGCGGCTCAAAAATTTGTTCGCCGCAAGAAAAAAAAGTTCTTCAAACGAGGAAAATCGGGGAAACGAGCTTTCGGAGACGGAAGAAGCGTCGGCAGACGAGCCGCGGCTGCCTGACGACGGCGACGGCGAGGAAAAAAGCAAAAAAGCTTCCCGCAAAAAAAAGCGCCGCAAAACTCCCGATTTGAGTCTGGCGCAAAGATATTGTCCGCGGGCGGACGAGGGATTGACAAGCGAACAGGTTGAAAGCAGAAAAGAGGACGGCTACGTAAACGAATTGCCGCGCAAACAGGGAAAATCCGTACTTCAGATTTTTCTCGGCAATATTTTCACTTTTTTCAATATGCTGTATCTGGTCATTGCCGTTATACTTATGGTTTACGCCCAATGGACTCAGATTACTTTTTTGATTGTTGCCGTTGTCAACACGGGCATAGCGATTTTTCAGGAGATTAAATCCAAAAAGTCTCTTGACAAGTTGAGAATCGTTGCCGCTCCCGCCGTCAAGGTAGTGCGCGACGGCAAGGAAACGGAAATTTCAGTCGAAGAAATCGTGCTTGACGACGTGATGAAGCTTGAAACGGGCGTTCAGATTTGCGCCGACGCCGTTGTTCTCGAAGGTCAGACCGAAGTAAACGAATCGATGCTTACGGGAGAATCCGAGTCTGTTGTCAAAAAAAAGGGAGATACTTTGTTTGCGGGCAGCTATGTCGTTTCGGGCGCCTGTCTTGCAAGAGCGGACAAAATAGCCGAGGCAAATTATATAGAAGGGCTGACAAGCCGCGCACGGAAATACAAAAAGCCGCGCTCGCAGCTGCTCGGCGGTCTCAAAATCATACTCAAGGTCGTTGCGGTGATTATCATACTGATGATTTACTTTATGTGGCAGACCAATTATACGACATTTCTGGCTTCGGGGCTGAACAGTGACGAGGCTTTTATAAGGGCGCTGACCAACACGGCGGGCAGCGTTATCGGTATGATACCGGCGGGACCTTTCCTGCTCACGAGCATGACGCTTGCGGTAAGCGTTATCAGGCTTTCAAAACGCAAGACAATGGTGCAGGAGCTGTATTGTATTGAAATGCTCGCCCGTGTGGATACCATTTGTCTTGACAAAACCGGCACATTGACGGACGGAACCATGCGCGTGGTGGAGACCATTGATTTCAACAGCGGCTCCCGCTACACTCTAAAAGAAATCATGGGTTCGGTGTTGAAGGCGCAAAACGACAAAAACATGACGTCCAAAGCTTTAAAAAAGCATTTCGGCGCCAAAAGCGTGCTTAAACATACGGCAATCGTTCCTTTTTCCTCCTCGCGCAAGCTGTCCGCGGTATCCTTTGAAAAGGAAGGCACCTTTTTTCTCGGCGCGCCCGAATTTGTGCTCAACTCGAAAAATCAACGGGTTGATTCGTTGGTCAGGAAATATGCCGAAAAGGGTTTCAGAGTGTTGCTGCTGGCGCAGTCGTCCAGCGTAATTTATGCCAAAAAGGACGAGGAAATAAAACTGCCCGTCGTGCGCCGTCCGATTGCGCTGATTGTGATTGAGGACCATATACGCGACGACGCGGTAAAAACAATCAATTGGTTTAAGGAAAACGGCGTAGGCGCAAAGATAATAAGCGGCGACAATCCGTTGACCGTTAGCCACATCGCCGCCAAGGTGGGTGTGGAAAACGCGGAAAATTATATAAGTCTCGAAGGTCTGGACGAAAAAACGGTTGCCGAGATTGCTACGAAATACACAGTTTTCGGCAGGGTTTCGCCCGAGCAGAAAGCCGTTTTGGTAAAGGCAATCAAAAAGGCGGGACACACGGTGGCAATGACGGGGGACGGCGTAAACGATATACTTGCTCTGCGCGAGTCCGACTGTGCAATCGCGCTTGCGGGAGGAAGTCAGGCGGCGTGCAACGCGGCGCATCTGGTTTTGCTGGACGACAACTTTGCGAGCCTTCCTCAGGTTGTTGCCGAGGGGCGGCAGGTCGTGAACAACATACAGGCGGCGACAAGCATGTATTTTATGAAGACTATTTATACGATTGTGCTGAACCTGCTTATCGTCATAGCCAATTACGGCTTCGGGCAAAAGGTGGCTTATCCGTTTACTTCTTCGCAGGTCATGCTGTTGGAAATGATTATCGTCGGGCTGCCCACAACCATACTCGCGCTGCAAAAAAACAACGATATAATACGGGGGAGGTTCCTCGTAAACGTAGCCAAACGCAGTTTTCCCGCGTCGCTTACGTTTCTTGTAGTAACAGTTTCCCTGTACGTCGTGTTTTTGTCCACGCAAAGCTCGGGCTGGCTGTCGGTCAGCATAGGGCTTGACGAGTTTTCCACCATAGCGGTGCTGGCGTTGACCTTCGGCAGCTATTTCGCGCTTTACTACGCTTGCAAACCGCTCAACTGGTGGAAGTCCCTCATGCTTGCGGGAGTGCTTGTTCTGGTGTTGTTGGGCATATTTGCTTTGCCGTGGTTTTTCGGCTACGTCAGGCTCAACGGCGTGGAGATTTTGCTGCTTGTCTCATCCGTTCTTATATCTTTTCCGTTACTCAAATTCAATATGTGGCTTGTCGCAAAAATCGTCAACGCCGCAGGCGGATTTGTCAGGCGTTTGAGACGAAAAGGAGAAACAGCGTGAAAACGGCATTGGTTACTGGGGCGTCGCGCGGCATAGGCAAAGCCGTCGCCCTGCTTTTGGCAAAGCAGGGCTATACCGTAGGCGTCAATTATTTAAAAAACCGCGCGGCCGCGCTGCGGACGGTAACGGAAATTTTGTCGTCGGGCGGCGACGCGTCGGAGCTCCCTTTCGACGTGGGAGATTTTTTGCAGGTCAAAAGCGGAATCGAGGCATTTGTTTCAAAATATAAACGTCTCGACGTCTTGGTGCTTAACGCAGGCATATCGCATTTCGGGCTGTTGGACGACGTCTCGGAGGAGGAGTACGAAGCCGTTATGCGCACAAATCTCAAAGGCGCGTACAATTGCGTGAAGGCAGCCGCGCCGTATATGACAGGCGCGGGCAAAGGCAGCATAGTGGCGGTTTCTTCCGTATGGGGGGAAACGGGCGCTTCCTGCGAGGCTGTTTACTCCGCTTCCAAAGCGGGAGTCGTCGGATTGGTCAAGGCTCTTGCCAAGGAATACGCTCTTGCGGGAGTGCGCGTCAACTGCGTGAGTCCCGGCTTTGTCGGCACGGAAATGAACGACAGACTGTCCGAAAAGGAGAGGGAGGAATTTTTGGAGCAGATTCCGATGAACCGCGCAGGCTCTCCGGAGGAAATTGCCCGTGCAGTTGCTTTTCTCGCCGGCGACGACTCGTCATACATCACAGGTCAGGTTTTGTCCGTCAACGGCGGACTGTATATATAATTATAATTCAACACAACAAGGAGTTCTTTTTATGAAAGTATCTCAGATGCCTTACACAAGGCCGGACAAGGATAAAATCGTCGCGCAGATTGAGGATTTTATCCGCCGTTTCAACAGTGCGGAGAGCGTTGAGGAGCAGTTTGCAATCGACAAGGAAATCGACAAGGTTGTTTCCGAGCTGAGAACAAACCTGTCTTTGGCAAACATCCGTTTCACTCAAAACACTAAGGACGAATTTTACGCAAAGGAGTACGACTATATCAACGAGATAACTCCTGAAATCGACAACGCCTTAAACAACCTCAACAAGTGTTATCTCAACTCCAAATTCAAGTCGGCTTTAAAGGAGCGGATTCCGCAAATAGTATTCACCAATTTCCTCATTTCCGCCAAGAGCATAGACGAAAAAATACTTGCCGACATGGTTGAGGAAAACAAGCTGTGCACGGAGTACGTCACTCTAATGAGCGGCATTGTCGTCGAGTATCGCGGTGAAAAGCTTACTACGGCGCAAATCAAAAAATATGATTCGAATCCCGACAGAGAGCTGAGAAAGGGCGCGTATATGGCTCTCGGAAAGGAAATGAAGCGCAACGGCAAAAAAATCGACGATATTTACGACAAGCTGGTCAAAGTCCGCACGCGTATGGCGAAAAAACTCGGCATGGAAAGCTTTTCCGAGCTGGGTTATCTGCGCATGACGCGCAATTGCTATGACAGCAACGATATAGCGGTTTTCCGCGAAAACGTAAAAAAGTACGTGGTGCCCGTTTGTTGTCAGATAAAGGAAAAAATCCGCAAGGAGTGCGGCGTCGACAAGCTCATGGTTTACGACGACGGCGTTTACGGCAGAGAGGAAGCCGTACCGTCGGGCAGTGCGCAGGATATTGTAGACAACGCGGAAAAAATGTATTCACAAATGAGCGGGGAGACAAAAAAGCTGTTTGAGACGATGAAAGAGAGCGAGGCTTTCGACCTTTTGAGCCGCGAGGGCAAATGGGGCGGAGGCTACTGCACCGAGCTTTCGGAATACAAGCTGCCCTTCATTCTTTCAAATTTCAACGGTTCTTCCGGCGACGTGGATGTTTTGACGCACGAGTTCGGTCACGCGCTTGCCGCCTTCAAATCCTTTGACGTAAACTGCGGCGCTGCGTGGGCTGCGCGTCAGGGGACGATGGAAACGTGCGAGGTGCACTCCATGAGCATGGAGTATTTCGCCCACAGGTGGATGGAATTGTTTTTCGGTGAAAAGGCAGACGTATACCGCTGGCAGCATATTGCCGAGTCGTTCTGCTTTTTGCCTTACGGCACAATCGTGGATTATTTTCAGCAGACGGTTTACGATTATTACAATCTGACAAAACGCGAGCGAAACAAGTTCTGGGCGTCAATCGAACGCGAATTTATGCCGTGGATTAGCGTCAAGGGTGTGCCTTATTTCAAATCGGGACGAAAATGGCAGCTCAAAATGCACATTTTTGAAAGTCCGTTTTACTATATCGATTATTGCCTGGCGCAGTTCACTGCCTTCCAATTCCTTATCATGATGAGAAAGGATTTCGACAAGGCGTTTGAAACATATATGAAGTTCTTAAACCAAGCCGGTACAAAGCCGTTTTCGGAGCTGCTTGACTCCGTAGGCCTAAAGAGTCCGTTCAACGAAGAAGCCTTTATTGAAGTTGTGGATGAAATGAAAAAGATTCTGCAACTTGAATAAAGGAGAAATATGGACGAACAAAAAAACACATCGGAAACGGAAATTCAAAAAACAGAGCCTGCCGAAAGCAAAAAGCGCGGCTTTGGTTTGGTGGTCAGACGGCTGGCCAAGCGTTGGTTTATAGACGCTTTTTCGGGTATGGCTCTGGGGCTTTTCGCCACGCTGATTGCGGGGACGATTTTCGAGCAGCTGGGCAAGCTGCTCGGCGGTGCGGACGGCAATTGGATAAGCAATCTGTTTTTGCAGGTGGCAACCGTTGCGAAATTTATGATGGGCGCGGGAATAGGCGCTGGCATTGCCTATTCGCTCAAATGCGACAAGCTTACGATTTTTTCCTGCATAGTCGCAGGTATGGCGGGCGCAAACGCAAGCGGCTGGCTTCCGACGCTTCAAATAACCGTAGGCGTCGGCAATCCGATAGGAGCTTATCTTGCCGCTTTGATTTCCGCGGAGATTTGCTCTCTCGTTGCGGGCAGAACAAAGCTGGATATAATCGTACTGCCGCTTTTGGCAATGCTTGTCGCGGGAGTCGTTGCGGTCACGCTTTGTCCGCCCGTAACCTGGCTTTTGGCAAAGCTCGGCGAAGGCATAGCCCTTGCCACGGAGTTTACTCCTTTCTTTATGGGAATAATAATTGCCGTGGTTATGGGAATTTTGCTCACTCTGCCTACATCGAGCGCGGCTATATGGGTGGCTATTGCGCTCAACAATACGAGCGACGCAATGCTTCTTGCCGGAGGCGCTGCGGTAGTGGGCTGCTGCTGCCACATGGTGGGTTTTGCGGTCATGAGCTTCAAGGAAAACCGTTGGTCGGGACTCATATCGCAGGGAATCGGCACGAGTATGCTGCAAATTCCCAACGTCATGAAAAATCCGCGCATTCTCATACCGCCCACGCTTGCGTCTGCAATTTGCGGTCCGCTTGCAACCTGCCTGTTCGGGCTAAGGTGCAATGCTTCGGGCGGAGGTATGGGCACTGCGGGGCTGGTCGGTCTTTTCGGCACGATAGAAGCGTCGGCAGGCGTCGTGGACACGTGGCTGCTTGTCACGGGCATAGTTCTGCTTATGTTTGTTTTGCCGGCTGTTTTAAGCTGGGCATTCTGCCTGATTTTAAGAAAGGCGGGCTGGATAAAGGAAAACGATTTGAAGCTGGAACTTGCATCCGCAAAATAGCAATCTGTTTGCGGCGTGTTCCGAAAAAATCAGAGGTAGACAATTTTGGACAGCAAAAAAGTAGGTATTTTTTCCGATACGCACGGCAATTTGCCTGCGCTGGAAGCAATCGTGCAGTTGTTTAACAGGGAAAAATGCGACGAAATATATCATTTGGGCGATATGATTTCCATGGGGCCGTATTCGCGCGAGTGCGTCGAATATTTTTTCGCCCATCCCTACATTCAATGCGTCAGGGGAAACCATGACAACGATTTCGTGAGAAACAACAGGGTGCAGGCGGACAAATCTCATATTTCGACGGCGCATAAAAATTTTGTTTTCGACAGTTTGGGGGAAGAGCTGCGCAAAAAAACGGAAACTATACCTTTTACGCTCAGGCGCGAATATTTCGGCTTGAAGGTGATTTTCACCCATTACGCGAGGGAAGCGGACGATTCGGCGTTTCAGCCGCTGGACAAAAATCCCACGCCCGAAAAGCTTGACAAAATGTTTGCACATTACGACGCGGACGTGATTTTTTTCGGTCACGACCACACTCCTATGTCTATGCGCGGCAAAAAACTGTATGTTGACGTCGGTTCGGTGGGGTGCCACGCAGGTTCCTTTGCGCGGGGAATTATACTTGAAGTTTTCGGCGACGGTTCTTTTAAATACGACAGTGTAACTGAGCCTTACGACAGGCAGGGGCTGTTTGATGCGATGAAAAAAAAAGCTCTTCCCGACTATGAATTTATTCAAAGTTTTTATTTCAGACGGCAAAACTCCGAACCCATGAAAAAAGATTAAAAAGAAACGGACGGTAAAAAAACCGTCCGTTTAATTATTTATTCGAGGTTCTGCCAAGCAGAAAATCGCAGCTTACTCCGAAAAACCTTGACAGCGCCACGATATGCGACGCTTTCGGCTCGCTCAGCCCGTTTTCCCAAAAGCTGACGCATCCCTTTGAAACGCCTACCTCGTCCGCAACCTTTTGGCTCGTGTAGCCGCGTTCTAGTCTCAGTTTCTTGATTCTCGGACCAAAGCTTTCCATTATCGAGTCTTTCATTAGTTTAACCTCTCAGATGAATATAGTTTATTTTATAATTTAATACGGCAAATTGCAAGCAAAAAACGCCTGAAAAATGTGAAAAATATTTATTGTTAAATAATTTTTGTCTTGGCGCAAGCAAAGTATATATTTGTTTGATTAAAAGTCCAAGCTTTTCAAACCAATATTTTCCATTGACTGTTTAAAGCAATTGATGTTATAATTTAAAGGTATCTTAAATGCGGAGGAAAATATGGGCAGGAGAATACTTGCATTCTTTTTAGGCATGATTTTCGGTTGGATTATTTTGGTCGGCGGCGTTGTGCTTGCGGCTGCAATCATCAAGCCGTCCACCTTCGGCGCAAACACCGACTACGTAAACGACGCAGGCAAAAGCTTCGACGATATGCCTTTGCTTGACATAATCATCGACGGCGTAAAGCTCATAAACGACAACAATCTTTCCATAAATTCCGTCAAGAGCGCCTTCGGAGTGGACTTAATCGACCTGTTGGGGCTTGACAGTCAAAATCAGGAGTTCGACGAGCTTAAAAGCGTAAATTTCGCAGACCAAAACGGACTTAAAGCCGCGCTCGGCGGAATCAAGCTTTCTTCCCTCGCGCCCCTTTTAAACGGCGCGATAAACGACGAAATTGTTACGGCTTGGAAGAACAGTTCCGAGCCTCCCACATTAAACGACCTTACAAGCTTCAACATGACCAAGGTGCTCGGAGGAGTCACTTTAAAGGCCGTCGTGCCGCAAATCAAAACCACCGGCATAGAAGGAATAATTGCCTCCAAAGACCTAGGCGCATTCGTCGCAAGTCTCAACAGCGGCGGCAACGCGGTTTCGTTTTTGCTTGACGGCGCAAGAATCGGCGACGTAATGAATTTCACCTATGACGAAAACAGCGACGCATGGTTGAACGGCGACGCTCCCGTCACGGATAATCTGGTTTTGATTGTTGCCGACGTGGAGCTTTCAGACATAACAAACGGCAGCTTTTCGGTCAACACCATGCTCAAAGACGTAAAGGTCGGCGAAATGATGGGATATGATTTCGACGAACAAACCCAAAAATGGTTCGACGAACAGAAGGAAATAACCGACAAGGTTCAGCTTGCAATCGCAAATATAAAAACGACGCAGCTGACAGACGGCAGTTTCAGTCTGAACACGTTGACAAACGGATTGAAAACGGGAGACGTTCTTGGGTTTGTCTACGACGAAAGCGCGAGTACGTGGAAAACAGGCAGCGGCGCCGTCGTGACCGACGCTTTGACCGTCAAAATCGCCGATTTGAGTATGACCGAGCTTTTGAACGGAGACTTCTCGGTAAACGACGTCATAGACGGTATGAAAATAGGCGACGTTATGGGATATACGTTTGACGAAGAAAGCGGAAAGTGGTTTGACGGCGAAGCGGAAATAACCGACAAGCTGACAATCAATCTCGCGGAGCGTGATTTGATGACCGTCAAGGACAACGGATTGGATTTGGCGGAGATAGTCAAGGGCATGAAGGTCGGCGACCTCATGGGCTACACTTTCAACGCAACCCAAAACAAATGGTACAACGGGGAAAGCGAGGTTACCGATACGCTTACCTTGAAGCTTATCGACAAGGACGCCGCGTCGCTGGCAGACGGCTCGCTCGACTTTGCGTCAATAGCGCGTGATTTAAAAATGGGCGAGCTTATGGGCTACGCTTGCGACGACGACGGAAAATGGTTTGACGGCGAAACGGAAATAACCGACCGTCTGACGCTCAACATCGCCTCAAAAACGCTCGGCGAGCTGTCGGAGGCAAATTTCGAATTCGACGTACTGCTTGAAGGGGTGACCTTCGGCGAGCTTATCGGAGTGACTGCAGACTCTCCCGTCATCATGCAAAAGCTTGCAGACACTGAAATAACGCGTCTCGAAGAAAAGCTCAACGAAATGTATGTAGGCGACCTGCTGGATTATCACAGACGGGAAATAGACGTAGTCGGATTGCAGCTGACTTTGGAGACTGTCACGACCGACAACGAATCAAACAACATCTGCATAATAACCACAACAGGTGAATATCAAGGACTCTACATACGGTACGACACAACGACAAAGAAATTTTACGAAGCGCAAAGCTGCAAAGCAGACCATACTCAGCACACGGACGAATGCTTCGACTACCAATACTACGACAAAAACGGGAACAAAGCGGACGGCATAAACAATATTGTTTCCAATTTGTTCGTTTCAAATCTCGACTCTTCCGACTTAACGGACAAGATCATGAATCTGCCGCTGTCGGAGTTTTATCAATCGCAGCAATCGGGCGTGCTGTCACTGATTGACACTGACACTTCTCTGTCAAATCTGCCCGCCGCTCTCACCGACGCGGTAAGCAACGCCGCTATGGGGACTCTGATTGAAAACGGCGTAATCGAAATTCAGTGCGCGGAGCAGCTGGATGCAATTTATCAAAACGACGAAAAAAGCTGGCGCGAGATGAGTATAACCGAATTTGTGGACAGTCTCGTTTCCAAGCTGTCGTCCGTTTCCGTTTCGTAAGAAAAATGCAATGTGAAATTTCGATTAAACGTTTGTCAAGGCGCAGTCTGAAATAGTATAATAAAAAAATGGACAAACTTCAAAGAACGAGAAACTTCTGCATAATAGCCCATATAGACCACGGAAAAAGTACTCTTGCGGACCGTCTTATAGAATATACGGGACAGGTCGCCAAGCGTGATATGGAAAATCAGCTGCTTGACTCGATGGAGCTTGAAAGAGAAAGGGGAATCACAATAAAGCTTGCTCCCGTCAAAATGAATTACTGCTACAAGGGGGAAAATTATACCCTCAACCTTATTGACACGCCGGGACACGTCGACTTCAATTACGAGGTTTCGCGCAGTCTCGCGGCGTGCGAGGGAGCGTTGCTGATTGTGGATGCAAGTCAGGGCGTAGAGGCGCAGACGCTTGCCAATTGTTATCTGGCGTTGGACAACGATTTGGCAATCGTGCCCGTGATAAACAAGATAGATTTGCCGTCGGCGCGTCCCGAGGAGGTCAGGCAGGAAATAGAGGAAATAGGGCTGGACGCAAGCCGCGCTCCGTTAATCTCCGCCAAGGAAGGCATAAATATCGACAAGGTGCTCGAAAGCGTAATAGAGGAAATTCCCTGTCCCAAAGGAGACGAAAACGCTCCCTTGAAGGCGCTTATTTTCGATTGCGTATACGACAATTACAAGGGAGTGCTCATTCTGGTAAGAATTTTTGACGGCAAGGTCAGAGTCGGCTCCAAAATCAAAATGTTTCAGACCAAGGACAAGGTTTTCGACGTGACGGAGGTCGGGATATTCGCGCCCGAAATGCGTCAGACGGACAGTCTTTCGGCAGGGGACGTCGGATATATTGCAGCAAGCATAAAAACCGTGTCGGATACAAAAGTCGGCGACACCATAACAACTGCGGACAATCCCGCAGCCGAGGCTTTAAAAGGCTACAAAGACGTGTTGCCCATGGTCTACTGCGGTATATATCCTGCGGACGGCTCCAAATACAACGATTTGAAGGACGCGCTGGAAAAATTAAAGCTCAACGACGCCGCGCTTGTTTACGAGCCGGACACGTCGGTGGCGCTCGGCTTCGGATTCAGATGCGGTTTTTTAGGGCTGCTGCATATGGAAATAATTCAGGAACGTCTCGAACGGGAGTTCGACCTCGATTTGGTTACCACGGCGCCGAGCGTTTCTTACAAGGTATATACGACGGACGGCCGGGTTTTGGAAATTGACAACCCGACCAAGCTGCCTCCTGTGACAAATATAGAGCACATGGAGGAGCCGATTGTCAATGCGTTCATATATTCGCCGCCCGAGTATGTGGGGTCGATTATGGAGCTGTGTCAGGAAAAACGCGGAGTTTTTACCGATATGACTTACGTTGACACCAAGCGCGTCAGAATACACTACGAAATGCCCCTCAACGAAATCATCTATGATTTTTTCGATACGCTAAAATCGCGCACGCGCGGCTATGCGAGCCTTGATTATGAAATAAAGGGATATGTGCCAAGCAAGCTGGTCAAGCTGGATTTGCTTTTGAACGGCGAAATGTGCGACGCTTTAAGCATAATAGTGCACGAGGACAGAGCTTATGCACGAGGACGTAAAATAGCCGAGAAATTGAAGGAAGCGATTCCGCGTCAGATGTTTGAAATTCCCATTCAGGCGGCAATCGGAAACAAGATTATTGCCCGCGAAACGGTTAAGGCAATGCGCAAGGACGTGCTTGCAAAATGCTACGGCGGCGATATAACAAGAAAAAAGAAGCTGCTCGAAAAGCAGAAAGAAGGCAAAAAGCGTATGCGTCAGGTGGGCAGCGTTTCCATACCGAGCGAGGCGTTTATGTCCATACTCAAAATAGACGAGGACTGACGAGCGATGGCGGGGCTTTATGTTCACGTTCCTTTTTGCAGGCAAAAATGCGTTTACTGTGATTTCTGTTCGTATCCCAACCGTATTGACGCTGCGCGGAAATATTTTTCCTGCCTTAAAAAAGAATTGACTTTATACGGAGCCAAAGAGAAAAAACCGTTTGAAATAGATACGGTTTTTTTCGGCGGAGGTACGCCGTCGGCGGTCGATTCGTCTCTGATAACGGATTTTCTCGAATTTGTGGCAAAAGTCTGCGATTTGAATGGGAAAGCGGAAATTACGGTTGAATGCAACCCCGACTCCGCATCCCAAGAAAAAATTTTTGAGTTTGCCGCAAGCGGCGTAAACCGTTTGAGTATAGGCTTGCAGACGGCAGACGACGGGACTTTGAAGCTGCTTAACAGACCGCATTGTCTGGCGCAATTTGAAAACGTGGTCGGTTTCGCCGCCGCCGCAGGCATAGACAACGTATCTGCCGATATAATTCTCGGGCTTCCCTATGAGACGCCGGAGAGACTTGACAGAACACTCGATACGTTAATCAAAGCAAAGCTTACGCACGTTTCCGCCTATGCGCTGACCGTCGAGAGGGGAACAAGGCTGTCCGCAATGTTAAACAAAAAAACTTGCGGAGGACGCCGCCTTGTGCTGCCCGACGAGGACGCGACGGCGGATTTTTACGATGCGGTGTACCGACGGCTTTTGTCGGCAGGGTTTTGTCGTTACGAGGTGAGCAATTTTGCCTTGAAGGGCTTGGAATGCAGGCACAACCTCAATTATTGGCGTTGCGGAGAATACATCGGTCTGGGAGTGTCGGCGCACTCCTACTTGCACGGAGTGAGGCGTTCAAACGTCAAGAATTTAGACAAATATATCCGCGCTCTGGACGAAGGCAGACTGCCCGTTGTCGGCAGGCACAGGCTTACTGAAAAAGAGAAGGCTTACGAATGCTTTATTCTCGGTCTGCGCACGGAGGAGGGCGTGGACGCGGAGAGGATAAGCAGCGAGTTCAATAAGGCGGCAGACGATTATTTGCGCACGGCATTTGAGCTTGCGGAAAGAGGACTGCTCGAAAAGGTAGGTTCGCGTTTGCGCGTTCCGTCGGACAAGTTTTATGTGTTGAATTCTATTTTGTGCGAATTTTGAAAATCGATATTCTTTGCCGAATATATACGTTGTTTTTTTGTCTTATGCAGAGTATTATTTCTTAAATAGTAGTTTTATTTGCTTAAAAAACAAAATTGATTGAAAAAATTGGAATTTGCTGCGGCTGCGGAAATTGTCCGCAGCTTTTTTATTTGTTCAAAGTTCAAATATTATTTATATTTTTATTCGGACTCGAAGGCTAACCATGACATACTGTTGTCTTATTTTATCTGATAAATTTAAGACAGCGTATGGGATGACGCATACGCCAAAAGGAGAGTTTTATATGGATGAAAACAGAACTTATTTGAAAGTGTGGGCAAACGGAAAGCATTTGGAGCTTTTGCAGCTTGCGGTGCAAATGTTCAATGAAGAATCGACAGACTTCGATGTTGAAATCAGTGTCGAGGAAAAAACGGGCTCGGAAATAAAAGAAGAATTATCGACATGTTTACGTGAGGAAAAATATGAAGACATGCCCGATATTGTGCTTGTTGACGACGCGCAGATGAAATTTTATTTGGAAAATTATTGCGAGTATTTCCACTGCTTTGAAGATTTGAATACCGATGATTTCAATATTTTCAACAATCACAATTATTTTGCGGAAAACGGTTGGGAAAAGTATGCCATACCGCATTCGTGCAATCCTTTTGCGCTCTATTATAACGTGGATATTTTGGAAGATTGCGGTATAGACGTCGCGGAATTGACTGACTGGGAAAGCTTTCGCGAAGCGGGACAAAAGTTGAAGGAAGATGGATATTATTTGCTTCCCGCGCTTGATTGGTATGCTATAACGGCTTTCATGTATTCGGCGGGAATAGATTTGAATTTTGAAAGCGAAGATAGGCACGAAAGCTTTTGCAAATTGCTGAATTTTCTTTTGTCGCTGCAACAAGAGGGGTTTATATATCCCGAAATAAAACAAGATTATTCTCAAAAATTTTTTGACTTTGCGACAAAAAAATTTGCGGCGTTTGTCGGCGCGCCTTACGACTATGACGCATTGCTTTATCATTCCGATACACTGGGCGACACCCGCGTTGTCGCGGCGGGGCTTCCCAAGGAAAATCCCGATTTTCTCGACGTAAGTCTTTACAACGCTTATTGGATGGCGCCGAAAACGGGTTCGGAGGAAAGGGAAAATCTTGCGGCAACCTTTTTGCAAAGTATGTTTACGGTTTCAGGCGGCGCGGGAATGCAGTCGGATATGGCGTTGGAAGCGGCGGAAAACAAACTCGTACCCGTTTTGAAGAGGGAAGACAACGCTCTTAGCGACTATTATATCATAGGGGATTTTTACGAATTAAGCAAAAAAATCGTCAGACCTTACATTTCCGAACAGGAAACGGAGTTTTTGAACGGGCTTGAATATATGACGAAAAGGGTTTTGTATGAAGCTTTGGAGGTGGAGATTGCGGTTGATATTCTGCTTGACGAAGAAATTCCCGTACCGCCTAAAACTCCCGGCAATATCAAAATCGTTTCGCCGCCGTCAAAAACGACATATTTTGTAGGCGAAAAATTCGACAAAACGGGTATGGAGGTCGAGGTGGAATTTACCGACGGCACAATCGAAACGGTTTCCGCTTACAACGTAAATCCCGTTATTATGAGTTTGGGTACGAGTTATGTGACTGTTTCGTACATAAGCAATTTTGTCGAAGTGAATACTCAACAGTCTGTTACCGTGACGGAAGCGGCGGTTGAACGGATAGAGGTTTCGGGAGATTATCAGGAGGTTTATCTTGAAGGGGACAAATTTTCTCCGTCGGGTTTGAGCGTCAAGGCTTTTTACGAAAACGGCAGCTCCAAAACGGTAAGCGGTTTTGATTATGAACCCAAAACGTCTCTCGGCGTTTCGGACACGGAGATAACTGTGACTTATACGGAAAACGGCAAAACCGTTTCTCAAGCTGTAAGCATTGACGTGGCGAAGAAGGACGTCAAGGGGCTGCGTATCGCAGAATTTCCCGACACAACGGTTTACAAAAAAGGTATGTCGTTTGACCCTGCCGGTATGGTTGTCGAAGCGCATTACGACAACAAAATATGGAGGCAATTCGACGCCTATTCTTTGGGGACAACCGATTTTTCCAATCCGGGCATTCAATATGTTACCGTGACTTTCGGGATTTATTATACTTTATTTCCCGTCAGGGTAAAAGACGATTTGACGGGCTTCAACATCGACCCGACAAGCGTAAAAAGAAACTATGTCGAAGGCGAGCAATTCGATTCTGAGGGATTGAAGGGCACGGCTTTCCATGCGGACGGCTATTCCGAAACGGTGCTTTCCGGTTTTTCAGTTGAAAGCAAAGCGCTGACGGCGGCTGACAGATATGTAACCGTGAGCTACTCCGAATACGGAATCACAAAAAGCGCGCGTCTCCCCGTATACGTGATGAGCGTTGGCAAAGACATGAGCAAAGGCGGTCAGGCGGAGCTTAAATACTCCTGCGGGGCGGGTGAAGCGTCAGTAAACCTGTTTACCGACAGAATCAGGCTCGAAAGGCATGACATGAACGCGGGAGCAAACAGCTATGCTTTCGGTTTGAGCCATATTTACAATTCATGTTTTGACGAAAGCCTTTCTTTAAAACAGGGAAGCGGATATTACAAAACCCATATGGGCAAGGGCTTCAAGCTTGACGTTCAGCAATATTTGTTTGAGGGAAAAAACGACAGCTATGAGTATCTCGACGGCGCGGGCTATTGGCATACGTTCCTGCCGCTCGGCGACGGAGAAAGATATTACGACACGGACGGACTGAATCTTACTTTGAAGCAAACTGCGGAAAACGAGTTTGCGATAACGGACGAACAGGGCAACAAGCTTGTTTTCGAGTCGGGCAGACTTTGCAAAACAATTTCCTGCCACAACTCAAACGTCGAGAATATTTTTGATTACAATCAGGCGGGACAGCTTGCGGAAATTTACGACAACCGCAACAAGAGTCTGAAAATATGCCTTGAATACGACGAAGGCAGCGGTTTGCTAAAAGCAATGCGCTGCGTCAAAAACGGCGCGACAAAGAGAGAAATTTTTTATGCTTACGATTCGCTCGGCAGGCTGATTTCAACAACGGAAAACGGCGAGCGCAGCGTGTTTTCCTACGGCGCGGACGGCAAAATCAGCGGCATGGCTTTTGAGCCAGACAAATCCGCCGTTTTGTTCGAAAACGGTTCCGCCGGTTCGCTCACCGTCAAGTGCGGCGCAGCGGACATTTCGGTCGGAGGCGACGCGGAGGGCTTTGCCCTTTCCTTGACTCAACAAAACACATTCAGCTGCAACTGCATAAGCGGCGGGAGCGGTACGCGCGCTTTTACGACGGTCAGAAACCGCAAGGGAGCGACGGAGTCCGACGAAAAAGACGTGGTGATGAAGTATTATTTCAATACGGCGGGCTACACGACGGGTATATTCGAGGTAGGCGACTACGGCGCGGAAAATCTGAAAAGTCTCGAAAAGCTTTCGGGAGTCAGTCTCGACTTGCCCGAGACAGACACTGCCAAAACGGTTTTCAATCGCAGAAACTCATATTTCTGTGATTTAGCCGAAGCCTCCGACAGCGCGGGCGAGGTGCAGTTGAGCGGCGTAGATAAGCTTGTGGACTACAAAAAATACAAATGCGCCAACTACAAATATTTCAATGCGACCTTTTTCCTGAAACTGCATACCACGCTTGAAAATCCTTCGGTAAAGGTGGTCTTGTTCGACAACAACAAGGAAAAGGCCTGCGGCGAAGTATTTGCGGACGCTACCGCTTTGGGCGGTTGGCAATTCTTGACCGTGCCTTTGGAGCTGTCCGACAACTCTTTCGACGACGTGCGCGTGCAGGTGGGCGACGCAAACGCAACGGCAAATTTTGAAATTGCCGACGTAAGAATCGTTTACTCGCCGTTGTCGAGATGCTTTGTCAAGGCTGAAAACGAATCGGCATGGGCGCCTATGGACAGCGTAAAGAAACTTAGCTACAAAAAGGCGGGCAGTTCAACCTTTGTCCTGCAAGAAATAAGCGACGATTGCTATATGTCGGACAAGGATATGCAAAACACGTTTCTGAGTATGTACAAGGAGCGCGCAACGGGGCAGAAGTTCGTCCACGCGGGCAGCTTTGCGCTTTCGCTGTGCGACGGCAGGCGCAGGCTGTGGGTATCCGACGCGCGCCTTTGGGGCAAGGATATAAAGGACGAAACAGACGAATACAAATGGTTTGACCTGAAAATAGAAAAGCTTGCCGACAACAGCTTCGGCACGGCGATGTTCAACCACGAAACGCGTTCTCCCGACGACATGATGGCGACTCACGGTTATATGCGTTTTTATCCCGATTTGTCCGTCGCCGGGCTGATCGGCGAAGGAGTGGGGCAGTATACGACAGCCGAAAAGGACGGCTCGTCGGGTTCAAAAACCGAAACCTACGTTTACGCCGATTTAAAGGGCAAAAAGCTCTGCGAAATCGACGAATACGGCGTTGTCGTGTCTTACGCTTACGACGCATTCGGTATGCTGTCCAAAAAAACAATCAGCCACCCCGACACAAACGAAACGATAGAATACTCGGCAGTGCACGACGAAGTTTCTTCCGTCGAAACGACCGCTACGTCTAAAAACGGCGTAAATTACGACACGGGTATGGACAGAACGGAGAAAACGATTTACGGCGGAAAAAACGAAACGGACGGCGGTCTGACAAAAACATACTCTTACGACGCGACGAAAAACAGACTGACGGGCGTAAGCTACGCGGAGGAAAACGGAGAAAATCTCATAGAGTACGACCAAGCGGGACGCATTTCCGCAGTGACGCCTACGGGATTTTCGTCGTACGGTTACGGCTACGGCGCGGAGTACAACAATTTCGGAGACGCGACAAAGTTTTACCTGATTAAGACGGGCGGGGGAGAAGACAGAGAACGCACGTTGCTTGTGAGCAAGGAAGCGGACTATGCGCAGGGGACGGTCACAACAAAGACTTATCGCAACCAAAACACTGCGGAGCAGCACAAGCTCACGCTGGACAAATACGGCAGAACGGAAAAAATAGAGGAAAACGGCAAAACAACCACGTTTATCCGTCAGGTGCTGCCCGAGAGCGCAGGCGCGTCTGAGGTCACCTTTATGTGCGACCCCTTTGAAAACCGCACCTACAAATACTTTTACGACGACTTCAACAACTGCACCGGCGTGGAAATCGAGCAGTCAAACGAAACCGTATTTACCATGAAAAAAACAGGTACCGACGAGGTGCAATATGATTTTCTGGATTTCACGCAACAAAAAACGGGTTTAACCTACGACAAAGACAAGGTATTGGCTCCCCGCATAAAGGAAAGCGTGGATTTCAAAGCCGAGCGTATGTCGGGGAGATTTAACAGGGGAGTGACGGAATATACTTACGACAGCCTCGGACGACTGCAAAGCAAAAGGCACAAGAAGGAAGAAAGCGGCACGGGCGAAATATTTGATTCAATAATAACCGTCCAAAACAGATATCAGAAAGGGACTGCGCTAAAAACTCAAATATACGCAAAGCACAATTATGTAAATCTTTTTCAAACCGAGTACGAAATCAAGCATACCTATGACAGCAGAGGATTGTTTTTGAGCGATACGTACAAAACGACTCACGACGGAGAAACGAGCACAAAGGTCAGGTCGTATACGTACGACAAAAGCAACAGACTGAAAACGGAGACGGCAAACGGCTACACTCTGGAATACGCCTACAACAAAGACGGCACGCTTTGCAGCGAGACGGGCGGAGGAGTAGTCAAAGCATATTCCTACGAAAACGGACGCGTAACAAGTTACATAAGAAGCGGAGACCTTGTGCATACGAAGTTTGAATACGACAATTACGGCAACTGTATTCAATATTGCAAAACACCGTTTTCATCGACAGAAATAGAGTGGGAGCGCGGAAATCTCCTCAAAAAGATAAGAAACACAGAGTACGAATACAATTCGAGCGGACTGCGATTCAGAAAGAAAACGGGAAGCGAGACAACGGAGTACTATTACGACGGAACAAAGCTGCTTGGAGAAAACCGAAACGGAGAAAAAGAAATAAGATACATATACGACGCGGAGGGAATATCCGGCTTTGAAATAGCATCTGAGGCAAATCCGTATATGTTTGTCAAAGACGCAAGGAACAACGTGGTGGCGATTCTTGACAACGGCGGAGAAGTTGCTGCGTATGAGTACGACGCTTGGGGCAGCTGCAAGGTCGTCAAGGACACGAACGGAATAGGTACGCTCAATCCCGTAAGATGGAAGAGTCAGTATTACGACAGCGACAGTGGGTTTTATTACATAAACAACCGTTTTTACAGCACGGCAACCAAGCAATTCCTTGACGGCGGAAGCCCCGAAACAGCGCTTGCCAACGCAACGACAATATACGGCTTGAATCTGCATAACTCGACATTGACAAATCCGTTGAGTGAAGCATATAATGAATATACAATAGAGACAGCGACAGAATTGGCATTTGACCCTCCGGAATTGACAAAATGGCAATCCTACTGGCGGAGCGGTTGGGGAAAAGGTCTTGCAACGGCGTTGTTCGTTATGGCGACAATAGCAACGATTGCAGCGTCAATAGCGTTCCCGGTTTTTGCACCTGAAATTTGGGCTGGATATGCATTTGCTTTCGGAGCGGTGGCAGTTTCGTTAGGCATAGGTGCGTTGTTGGCAGGATTCCAAAGCTCGCAGCAGGGATACGGATTTTGGAACGGATTTGTCAATTATATCCGAAACAACTGGGCGCAGGAAGTAGCCATAACGTCTGCTATTTATATCGTTACCTTAGGCTTAAACACCCTTAGATATTCTGTTGCCAATGTTTCTGTCGCCTCACCGGAAACATCTGAAAGTTTATTAAATCCACAAGAAATTCATTATACACAAAATTCAATAAGTAATAAATTTTCAGGCGCCTATAAAGGGCAATGTGTAGATGATTTAATAGATGGATTAATTTCCGGTAAAATATCACCAATGGATATTCCTGCAATACAAGTATTTGAATATCAAGGGAAAATCTATTCTATAAATAATAGAAGACTTTTTGCTTTTAAAACAGCAAATATACCTTATGTGAAGGTAGAATGGGTCAATATGTCCATAATGCAGCATGCTTGGACAGGCAATGGAATTGATATAATAGTAAGAGGAGGCAGTAAATATTTATGAAGATGAAAATTGCGTATAATGATTTCCAAATACATACAGTTCCAATGGAAAAGATAGTATTTGATGAAACAGAAAATCAATATTATATTTTGTTGGACGATATTAATTGTATACGGTGGAAAGTTTCATTTGAGTTATTTCAGGCGATAAAAATTTCAGTATTAGAAACGAAAAAATTAAATTTTTTTAAAGGCGGAGATTTCCCTGATGATTGTTTTGTAAGTGGAAGTTTGCATGAATGTTTCCAAAGTTTTATTATGGAAGTTTTAGATTCAGATTGGGTGAAAGAATATAATTTCAATTCAGTTTCTAAAGATGGGATATCGGCTAACAAATTAAAACATTTTTTAATCGTTGCATATGATTATATAATTGAAATTTTAGCTGGAAACTTAATTTTAAATAAGTCCGAGTAAGGTGTGCAAAAAAAGAGATTTGCATTTGCAAATCTCTTTTTTAAATTTAATAGAGAAAAATAATTGTATTGACAAATCCGTTGAGTGAAGTATATAATGAATACACAATAGAGACTGAAACAGAGCTTGCCTATGATGCGCCGGAGTTAAGCAAGTGGCAGTATTTCTGGAACGTGTCCTGGAAAAGATTCTGGGGAAGCAAATTGGGAAAATTGCTTTCGTTGGTAATCTTCATAGCGGCAACGATTTTGGCAATATGCTGTCCTGCGTTCATGCCGTATTACATGTCGGCATTAATAAGCACGACAGTTTCGTTGGTGGTAGGCGCAACAATCGCGGGATTCCGAAATAAGGAAAACTTTGTTGACGGCTTTAACAATTACATAAACGAAGAGCTTGCACCCGCATTTGCAATAAGTTTGACACTTGCAATGGTGTCATTCGGCGTCAGCAAAGCTGTACAAGCGATTCAAAACGCAGCTCCGAAATGTTTCAAAGCAGGGACGCTTGTAGCATGTTTAGACCAAGCGGGAAAAGAAACGCTTAAACCGATAGAAGAAATAGAAGTCGGAGACAAGGTGCTTGCCTATGACGAGGAAACAGGCAAGCAGTGCTACAAAGAGGTGGTGCGTCTTTTCCGCAACGAAACGCAAGAGTGGCATCATGTTTTTGTTAATGGCGAAGAAATTGTTTGCACTGCGGAACATCCTTTCTATGTAGACGGAAAAGGCTTTGTGCCTGCAAGGGAACTGAAAGAAAGAGACAATCTTCTTCTCAGTGACGGCAGCAAAGTTGAAATAGATTCTTTAAGAATCGAATACGTTGATATCCCCGAAACCACCTACAACTTCGAAGTAAAAGATTTCCACACTTACTATGTTTCTAAAGAAAAAGTTTTAGTTCATAATTTTTGTTTGGCTGAAAATGTAGACTACGTAGTAAAATATTATGAAAATAATAAAGTTTATAAAGCATATCATCAAAAAAGTGGTATGTATAAAGGCAAATTTATAGCAAAAGACAATTATGGTCATGGAGGAAGTAAATATAAGTTGTTAAAAGAAATAAGTGGTAAAAGATTAGAGTTAATAGGTGATTTAGATATCGATGGACTGTTGATGACTTCTAAGCATTCAAGTAATTTAGGGAAAATATATGATTATTGGGGGAAAAAGTTTTTATGAAATATTTCGATAACAATTATAAAGAAAGATTATTAAAATATTGTTTTGAAGATAATTGGATTGAACCGCCAATATATTATAATAATAAAACCAAGACTTTATGTTTTCATTTGGAGTCGAAATCCGAGATATATTGTGCAACGATGATTTCAAATGTATTTGACGATGTTTTTTACTCAGACAGTAAAATGTTTGTCGCCTTTTATGGTGATAAATCCAATGATAATAAACATAACTTGAATTGGAAACGAGGTAAAAAGTTTTTTAAGAAATTTTCAACTAAAAAAATTTTATTTAAAAAATATTTGTCAAAAGCAGATGATAGTGGAGAGGAAAATCCTTATGTTGTAATTTGTTCTACAAATAGAAAAAACTTCAAATTTAAGAAGTTTTTGACTAAATATTTTGCTGACGAGCAAATTTGTCAGATGGCATTTATAAGTCTTAAAAAAGGAACAACAATACAATTATATGACAGTAGGGGCTTTGATGTTTTGTCTGCTGATAAAGAATTTTTAAAAATGTTATTTAACAAATACAAGAAAGATATTGTCGACTTTGATGATATTGAATTTAATAATTGACATAAAATAAAAACCGCTTTAAAGCGGTTTTTATTTTATGTACAGAGAGACGGGCAATAGCATACTCATACGAAAACGGACGTGTAATGGGTTACATAAGAAGCGGAGATTTCGGATTTGCATTTATATCTCTTTTTAGTAAAGCAAAATAAATTTTTAAAACAACCTAATTTAATTTGACAAACGACCATTTAAGTTTTATGCTCATAGTGTTAAAAGAAGTATGGATAATGCTGTTCAATTAAGTAAAATTGGTATTCATGATAATGCGACTGGTCGACAGCTATTAAACAATCATTTTAATAATGTCTTTTTATCTAATCAAAGTTATATTTTGGAAGCTAAAGGTCGAATTGCGATAAATTCACTATTGGCAGGTCCAAGTGGTTTTAGAGGAGTTCAATCAATATGGGAAGGTAATAAACTAATTACTTTTATGTTTTTTGGAGGATAAAGATGATTTTAATTAATGAGATAACAGAAAGTCAATTTAGATTATATGACTTTAAATTTGTTATAGGTGACTACGCCACTTATAATAGTTATTTCAAAATAGTTTTGGAAACATCAGAAATCATAGGGTTACAAACAGTTACTGGAGGCATTAAGCCGTCTGCAGAAATTTTTAACAATAAACTAATATTGATTGCAGGAAATAATTTTTATATTTATGATTTAGATGGAAAAATTATAAGGCAGTTTACATCCGATTGCATATTTTATGAATTTATTATTTATAAAAATAACATTCTGGTAGTAAGCGAATTAAGTATATTTCTATTAAATTATGATTTTGTAAAAATATGGAGTAACAATTATAATGAAATCATAGATAAGGTTGAAATGCAAGGAACAAAAATTGTCATACAAGATTATAATAAAAAGATAATTTATATTGATTATTTTACAGGGAAAGAAGTTTAATAATATAAAACAATAGGTTACTTTAATTTGTAGCCTATTGTTTTATTTATAGGAATTACAAATGATAATTGACAAATCCGTTGAGTGAAGCATATAATGAATATACAATAGAGACAGCGACAGAATTGGCATTTGACCCTCCGGAATTGACAAAATGGCAATCCTACTGGCGGAGCGGTTGGGGAAAAGGTCTTGCAACGGCGTTGTTCGTTATGGCGACGATAGCGACTATTGCCGCGGCAATAGCGTTCCCGATTTCTGCTCCTGAAATCTGGGCTGAGTATGCAATATTTTTCGGGTTATCTGCGGTTACGTTTGGTATAGCAGGACTGTTGGCAGGATACCAAAGCTCGCAGCAGGGATACGGATTTTGGAACGGATTTGTCAATTATATCCGAAACAACTGGGCGCAGGAAGTAGCCATAACGTCTGTTATTTACATCGTTAATTTAGGCATTAACATTCTTAGATATTCTGTTGCCAATGCTGCCGTTACTCCAAAAATTGTTACCAACAACAAGTCGGCTGTAATTGAAGCGGCAAAAAACGGAGATTATGAAGCACTTGCGAGGTTGGGAACTCATAATCCTGAAAGTTCAAAAGTCATGCTGGGTAAATTTGAAGACGGAGGAGCGACTTCCTATATAGCAAGAGCGGGAAATGAATTTACGTATTTTTCATTGCCGGAGTGGGACGCGATATCTCAGATTGTGGGCAAAGATAATATGTGGCTAATCAATAAAGCTTTCCTCAATCAGCAAATTGCGTTGGGCAAAACATTTTATGCGTCACATAGTATTGTTAATGCTACTGGTTATTTTTTTTATGAAATAAACCATTTATTTGAAAATGGTTTAGGAATTATTCAATTGTGAGGGATGAATTATGTATAAAATAACTCAAGAAATGGAAAATGAAATTCAGGAAATGGATGAAAAAATTTTCAAACAATGGGATTATTTGAAAAAAGCCATTCCTAGAATAATACATTGGTCAAAAAAAAATAACTGTAAGATTTATAATATAGAATGTGTAGCGCAATTTGGTATGTCGGTAGATATTTACATATTTTATAAGACCGATAAGGAGTTGAA
>ULJH01028183.1_pt1 | contig 40099 bp, 35 predicted proteins | sample 1950781 | NCBI WGS metagenome assembly ULJH01 (sample SAMEA4835462, study PRJEB28245) | human gut metagenome | biome: gut microbiome; material: fecal sample | place: Denmark | collected 2008 | reverse complement strand
ATTCCTGCTGGCGCTGCTTAGTAAAAACAGAAAAGGAGAGTAAAAATGGGTAAAGTTTTAGTAATCGGCTGCGGCGGCGTAGCGGGCGTCGCTATTCAGAAATGTGCACAGAATGACACGGTGTTTGACGAAATCGTCATCGCCTCCCGTACCGTAAGCAAGTGCGATGCACTGGCGAAAAAATTAAAAGGAAAGACAAAAGCGGTTGTTTCCACGGCACAGGTGGATGCGGACAATGTGGAGGAGCTGGTGGCTCTGATTAACCGGGTGAATCCGGACATTGTGCTGAATTTAGCGCTTCCTTACCAGGATTTAACCATCATGGATGCCTGTCTGAAGACCGGCGTGGACTATGTGGACACCGCCAACTACGAAGCAGAGGATACCAATGACCCTGCGTGGCGTAAAATTTACGAGGAACGCTGCAAGGAAAAAGGCTTTACGGCTTATTTCGACTATTCCTGGCAGTGGGCATACCGAAAGAAATTTGAAGAAGCGGGCATTACCGGTCTTTTGGGCACCGGCTTTGACCCCGGTGTAACCAGCGTATTTTCCGCTTATGCCTTAAAGCATTATTTTGACGAAATCCACTACATCGACATTTTGGACTGCAACGGCGGCGACCATGGCTATCCCTTTGCCACAAACTTTAACCCGGAAATCAATCTCCGCGAGGTTTCCGCAAACGGTTCTTACTGGGAAAACGGCCACTGGGTGGAAACCGAGCCCATGGAAATCAAGAGAGAGTACAATTTTGACGGCGTGGGAATGAAGGATATGTATTTACTGCATCACGAAGAAATTGAGTCTTTGGCGGAAAACATTCCCGGCGTAAAGAGAATTCGTTTCTTTATGACCTTCGGACAGAGCTACCTTACCCATATGAAGTGTCTGGAAAATGTGGGCATGCTGCGCACGGACCCGGTGATGTACGAAGGAAGGGAAATCGTACCCATCCAGTTTTTGAAGGCGCTGCTGCCCGACCCGGCATCCCTGGGACCCCGTACCGTAGGAAAAACCAATATCGGCTGTATTTTCACCGGCGTGAAGGACGGTGTGGAGAAATCCATTTATATTTACAATGTGTGCGACCATCAGGAATGCTATAAGGAAGTGGGTTCCCAGGCGATTTCCTACACCACCGGCGTGCCCGCCATGATTGGCACCATGATGGTACTTACGGGACAGTGGAAAAAGCCCGGCGTGTTCAATGTGGAAGAATTTGACCCCGACCCTTACATGGAAGCCCTGAACAAGTGGGGACTTCCCTGGGTAGTGGATGAAAATCCGGTGCTGGTACCATGATGAGGGAATTACAGACTCCCTGCTATGTGATTGACATGGACAGGCTGAAGGAAAATTTAGAAATATTAAAGGGTGTATCCGACCGGACCGGCTGCCGCATTCTTTTAGCACAGAAGGCCTTCAGCGCTTACCGGACATATCCTCTTATCGGCAGCTATCTGGCAGGAGCCACCGCCAGCGGGCTTTACGAGGCAAAGCTCTGCAAAGAAGAGATGCCAAAGCACATGGAAAACCATATTTTTTCTCCGGCATTTCAGGAAAAGGACTTTGCCGAAATCTGTGAAATCTGCGACCACATTGTCTTTAACTCGGTAAAGCAGTTGAAAAAATTCGGAGAGAGGGCAAAGATGGCGGGGCTGCAGGTGGGACTTCGCATCAATCCGGAGAAATCCACCCAGGAAGGGCATGCCATTTATGACCCCTGCGCACCCGGCAGCCGACTGGGAGTGACGCTTGCCGAATGGCAGCAGGCGTATGAACAGGAGCCGGTACTTTTAAGCCTTCCGGACGGTTTCCATTTCCATACCCTCTGTGAGCAGAATGCGGATGCCCTGCTTGTGACACTGAAAGCGGTGGAAGAAAAATTCGGACCCTATCTTGCCGGTAAAAAATGGATAAATTTCGGAGGCGGTCACCATATTACCAGAACGGATTATGATGTGCCGGCGCTGGAAGGCGCCATACGGCATATGCAGGAAAAATACGGTCTGCTGGTATATTTAGAGCCGGGCGAGGCGGTGGCGCTGAATGCCGGTTACCTGTATACGACAGTTCTGGAGGTGCAGGAGAAATCTGCCGCCAAAACGGCATGTGCAGCGCCGCCTGCCGATAAACCCGGCGGTATGGATGCGGGCAGCAAGGATACAGGCAGAATGGACATCGTCATTTTAGATACCTCCGCTGCCTGCCATATGCCGGATGTGCTGGAAATGCCCTACCGCCCGCCCCTTAGGGAAAGCGGGGAAGAGGGCGAAAAGGCATTTACTTACCGCCTTGCGGGTCCGACCTGTTTAGCCGGGGATGTCATCGGCACCTATTCCTTTGACCGGAAGCTGCAGGAAGGCGACAGGCTTGTATTTGAGGACATGGCAATTTATTCCATGGTAAAGAACAATACCTTTAACGGAATGCCCCTGCCCTCTGTTTATTTGAAAGAGGGAGACCGATATACTTTATGGAAATCCTTTACCTATGAAGATTTTAAAAGCCGGCTTTAACCGGACGGAAAACGGGTATGGAAGCAGGAACAAAAAGAATTGGCAAAAAAGAATTGGCAGATTGCAGAAAGGTTGAAAATATGGCGGAGAAAAAATTGGTGGCGCTGACATTCGACGACGGCCCCTCCGTAGGTACTACGGACAAGGTGCTGGATGTTTTAAAAGAAAACGATATTGTGGCAAGCTTCTTTTTAATCGGACAGAAGATTACGGAGGAGTCGGCCTATCTGGTGAAACGTGCCTACGATATGGGCTGCACCATGGAAAATCACTCTAAGACCCATCCGGGCATGACGGGGCTTTCGGATGAGGAGATTTTAGAGGAAATTTCCTATACAACGAATAAAATAGAGGAAATCACGGGAGAAAAGCCCGCTTTTTTCCGTCCGCCTTATATCGACTGTGACCAGAGACTGTTCGACCTGGTGGATCTGGGTTTTATCTGTGGCTACGGCTGTGAGGACTGGCTGCCGGAGGTCAGCGCCGAAGAAAGAACCCGCCGTATTTTAGAGCAGGCGCATCCCGGTTTCATTATTCTGGTGCACGACATGGAGGGGAATACCCAGACCGTCGAAGCCATAAAGAAAATAATCCCCGCCCTCAAAGCGCAGGGATATGAATTCGTAACCATCCGGGACCTGTTTGCAAAGAGCGGAAAGATACCGGAAAGAAACACATTATATATGGAAGTAACACCTTAAAGATTGGCAAAAATGCACAAAAACTCCCTTTGCTTATTTGTGAAAATGTGAGAATTGCATAAGGGGTGTTGACATGGCATTGGCAAAAGAGTATAGTGAAATTATCAAATGAATGAAAAACTTGACAGGTTGTTACTTTAAGTAGGCAAAACTGTATTGTGCTTGTAGATGAATTGGATTTATGAGTATGATGCAGTTATTTTTTTACAGAGGTTTATGTTTTATGAAAGTGCTTAACGTAATTAACAATAACGTTGTCAGTTCATTAGATGAGAAAAACCGCGAAATAGTTGTTATGGGGAAGGGGATTGGCTTTCATAAAAAGCCCGGTGAAGAAATAGCGGATACCCAGGTGGAAAAGGTATTCCGGCTGCCTGACGAAACACACGACCGGTTTATGAAGCTTGTACAGGATATTTCCTACACTCATATGAAGCTGACCAGTGACATCATTGATTACGCCTGTGAGCATGTAGGCAGGAAGCTTCGCAAGAGCATCTACGTGACACTGACCGACCATCTGGATTTTGCTATCCAGAGGGAAGAACAGGGAATGGTATTCCAGAACGCACTTCTTTGGGAAGTGAAGGAATACTATGTAAAGGAATATGAAGTCGGAAAGATGGCGCAGAAGCTTGTAAAAGAGCGGGAGGGAGTTGCACTTTCCGATGATGAAGCCGCTTTTATTGCCCTGCATATCATCAATGCGGAAGAAGATACCGACGAAAAAAAGGATGTGAAGTTCTTAAATTTAACCCGGGATATTCTTACCATAGTACAGGATGACCTGGAGCTGGATTTTAAGGACGAAAGCATTGATTACAGACGTTTTATGACGCACCTGAAATTTTTTATCCAGAGAGCTGTGAAAAAGGATTACAGCTACGGAGACGACACAGCGGACGTTTACAATGAGCTGGTAAAGAAATGTCCCGGGGAATATGCCTGTGCGGCGGATATTAAAAAATACGTCAAAGACAAATTAGATTATGAAGCATCGGAAGAAGAGCTTATCTATCTGACCGTACACCTGCACCGGTTGACAAAATGCAGCAAAAAACAGTCGGAGCAGGAAAATTAAATATTCAATCTTTAAGGGATTGTTACGTTGATTCGGCAAAACCCGGACAGAGGAAACCTTGTGCAAGAAAAGGAATGACTTTGTCCGGGCTTTTTTATAAAAATAACAAGAACAAATAAATGGGGATGAGCCAGTATCCCCGTCACAACAAAGGAGGATAACCTATGTACTACAAAGAAAACCCTAAGTTTCCCGAAGGCTTTATGTGGGGCGCATCCAGCGCAGCCTGGCAGGTAGAAGGTGGTGTTGCCGATGGCGGCAGAACCCCTGCCATGATTGACTTAAACAGCAAAAAGAAAAAACCGTATGCAGACGACTCCATCTGTGCAGACCATTATCACAGATACAAGGAAGACGTGGCACTGATGGCAGAATGCGGATTTTCTTCATACCGCTTCTCCATTTCCTGGTCCCGTATCATTCCCCATTCCGACGGAAAGGTAAATCCGGAAGGCATTGCTTTCTACAATGATTTGATTAACGAACTCATTAAGAACGGCATTACTCCCATCATTACCCTGTATCATTACGATTTACCGGTGTGGGTATTTGAAGAGCTGGGCGGCTGGAAGAGCAGAAAGACCATTGATGCCTTTGACCACTATGTAAGGACCTGTTTTGAAAATTTCGGCGACAGAGTAAAATACTGGCTTTCCATCAATGAACAGAATATGCAGATTGTTTACGGACACTGGCTCGGCACCGATGCCGGATGCACCGACTGGGAAAAGGAACAGTGGGATATCAACCACATCATGAACCTTTGTCATGCAAAAGCTGTTATTGCCTGCCACGAAATGGTGGAAGGAGGTAAAATCGGTCCCGTTCCCGGATATGTTCCCATTTATCCCAAGACCTGCAACCCGGCAGACCAGATTGCAGCCATGAATGCGGAGGAACTGACCGAGAAAATCTGGAACGATACCTATGTTTACGGCGAATACAGCAACTTCGTAAAGAGATACTGGAAGGAAAAGGATATTCATCCCGATATCCGCCCCGAAGACTTAGAACTTATGAAGAAAGCAAAGATTGACTTCATTGCCGTGAACTGCTACAGAAGCAACACCGCCCATGATGCAAAACCGGGCACCGAGAGACTGGAATACGAATTGAACAAATTCGGCAACAAGGGTGACATCCAGTTCCCGAACTACCCCGGAGAATTTGCTCTCTGCGCAAACCCTTATGTAGAATATACCGACTGGGACTGGGAGATCGACCCTTCCGCAATGCGTTACTCCTTAAGATACTTATGGGATCATTACAGACTTCCCATGATGATTACCGAAAACGGCTTCGGTGCAAACGAAACCAAGGGAGAGGACGGACAGGTGCATGACGAAGCACGTATCAACTTCTTAAGAGACCAGATTTACAATGTGGGACTGGCAATCGAAGACGGATGCGAAGTCATTGCTTACAATCCCTGGTCCTTCACCGACCTGCTTTCCACCGGCAACGGTATCAAGAAACGTTACGGTCTGGTTTATATTGACACCACAGATGAAGAGTTAGTGAACTGTACCGATGTATCCAAGCTCAGCATGAAGCGTATCAGAAAGGATTCCTTCTACTGGTATTCCAAACTCATTAAGAGCAATGGTACTGACTGGGGCAAGGATATGAAACAGGAATAAGGAGGGAGAACATGGGACTTTTTACTAAAAAGAAACTTCCTGCATGGAACCCGGGAACCTTAGGCTCCATTACCCAGGGAAAAGTAATGCCGGTAACAGAAGTAAAGGATGAGGTGTTTTCCCAGAAAATGCTGGGAGACGGTGTGGCATTTCTTTCGGAGGACGGCGTTGTGGTTTCCCCCTGTGACGGAACCGTAACCGCATTTTTCCATACCAATCATGCGATTGGACTGACAACCCAGGACGGTGCGGAGGTATTGATTCACATCGGTTTGGATACCGTTAAGGAAGGCGGCAGGGGATTTAAGGGCCATGTCAAGGAAGGCGATGCCGTAAAGAGAGGCCAGAAGCTGATTACCTTTGATAAAGAGGTGCTGGAAGAAAAAGGCTACGACCTGTCCATTCCCATGATTATCTCCAATATAGATGCCGTGGAAAACATCAAGGCACTGATGGACGGAACGGTTACGACCGAAGATGATGTGCTGGCCTACAGTCCGGTGCAGGAGTAAAAAATGGCAGATGAAAAAGTTCTTTTCTTTGATATCGACGGAACGCTGGTGAATTTTGACACCACGATTCCGACCTCCACAATTACAGCCCTACGTCTGGCAAGGGAGAATGGGCATAAGCTCATTCTCTGCACCGGGCGAAGCTTAGGGCAGCTGCAGGGAACTATAAAGGAGCTTTCCTTTGACGGCGGGGTGCTGGCGGCGGGAGCGTACGTCCGGTATCAGGATCAGGTAATAGATGCAACCACAATTCCCGGAGAAAAGCTTCGGAATATCTGGTCTTTTATAGACGAAGAGAAGCTTCCGTACATCGTACAGTGCGTGGACCATACGGCTACGGAAAGAAGTGTAAAAGCACATCTTTTCGATGTAATGGAGCATAAGTACGAGGTGGATGAAAAACAGTTTAGTACGGTATTCGCCAATATGGAGTTTGTGGAAAGCAAGGACGATTTTTCTCATGTGGAAAAGGTTCTTTACTACGATACCTCCTATACAGTGGAGGAAATTCGTAAAAAATTAGGAAGTCAGTTCGATGTAGTGCCCATGAGCTTTATGAAGGACGGCACCTCCAGCGGGGAAATTACCCAGGCAGGCATCAACAAGGCCTATGGTATGGAAAAGCTTCTGACATATCTCGGCAAAACAAGGGAAGATGCCATCGCCTTCGGGGACGGTCCCAATGATTTGGAAATGCTTTCCTACGCAGGTATCGGCGTGGCAATGGGAAATGCCGATGATAGCGTTAAGGAAAAAGCGGACATGGTAACGGCAAGGATTGACGAAGACGGAATCTTTTTGGCTTTACGAAAGCTTAAAATTATAGATTAACAAAGGAGGACAAAGCTATGGCAAAAAAAGATTATGCAGCAATGGCTGACGGCGTGATTAAGGCAGTCGGCGGAGAAGGCAACATTGCAAACGTAACACACTGTATGACACGTCTGCGTCTGCAGCTTGTGGACAACAGCAAATTAAATGAGGAGGAGGCAAAGAAGGTTCCCGGAGTGATGAACCTGATTGTGCAGAACGGAGAGTACCAGTTCGTCATCGGACAGGATGTTCCCAGTCTGTATGAAGAGATGGTAAAACACGACGGTATTAAGGCCGGCGGCAGAGTAGATGATATTGAAGCCGCAAAGTCCGACAACAAGAAAAAAGGCAAGATTATAGATGCCATTTTCTCCTTTATCGGCGGTACATTTTCACCCTGTATTCCGGTACTGGTTGCCGGAGGTCTTACCGGTGCCGTGCTGACACTGCTTACCAATTTCTGCGGTGTAACAGCAGATTCCGGTACCTATCAGGTATTCTATGCCATTAACTAGGCAGCATTCTATTTCCTGCCGATTTTCGTAGGTTTTGCGGCAGCAAGCAGATTGAAATGTAACGGTTACTTAGGTGCATTCCTGGCAGCCATTCTTCTTTACAGCGGTATCAACGGCGTAGAGGGACTGGATTTCTTCGGCTTAAAGATTCAGGCAATTTCTTATAATGCCAATATCTTCCCGATTATCTTGGGCGTGTTGTTTATGTCTGTGATTTATAAGTTTTTACAGAAGCATATGCCGGTTTACTTAAAAACCATTGTGGTACCTTTGCTTACCATGCTGATTACCGTTCCCGTAACACTTCTGATTTTAGGACCTATCGGCAATACCGTAGGTACCTGGTTATGTGATGGCTTACTGGCTCTGTACCGTACCGTTCCCGCTCTTTCCGTAGCAATCGTCGGCGCAGGTACCTGCTGGTTAGTATTCTTCGGTATGAACAATGCGACTTATGTTCCTCTGTTCTTGCTGATGGCTGAACTTGGAAGCGACCCTCTGATTTGTACCGGTATGGCTCCCGCAAACGTGGCAGTCGGCGGTGCATGTCTGGCAGCAGCCTTGATTGCTAAGAATGTGGAAGAAAAATCCGTTGCAGCCGGTGCCGGAATCACAGCTATGTGCGGTATCACAGAACCCGGCGTATACGGTGTCCTGTTTGTTAAGAAGTACCCCTTGATCGGCGCTATGATCGGCGGCGGTATCGGTGGCTTCATTGCCGGTTTACTCGGTATGACCCAGTATGTGGTTTCCACTCCCGGTTTCATTTCCTTCGCAGCATACATTACTCCTGCGGAACAGGGCGGTGGTTTCAGAAACTTCATTATCGCAATGGCAGTTATGGTAATCGCAGTGATTATTTCCTTCGTTTCTACCTATCTGCTCGGTAAAAGACAGCTGGCAAAAGAAGCTAAGGCTGCAAAATAATTAAGTCCGGCGCTTCCCTTGGGAGGCGCCGTATTTTATAAAAAAGTTATAGAAGAGCAATTTTAGAAGGAAGAGAGGAAAAGGTATGAACGGATTTCCGGAAGGTTTTTTGTGGGGAGCTAGCACCAGTGCCTATCAAGTAGAGGGTGCGGCATATGAGGACGGCAAGAAAGCCAGCCAGCAGGATATTATCAATAAAGACAGTTATGAAAAATTCGGTTTTGCCACGGCGGAAATCGCCAGTGACCAGTACCATCATTTCAAAGAGGATGTCGCTCTTATGAAAGAGATGGGATTTACCACCTATCGTTTTTCCATTGCCTGGAGCCGTGTATTTCCGGACGGCGTGGGAGAAGTAAATGAAAAAGGAATACAGTATTACAGGGATTTAATAGACGAGCTCTTGAAAAATGACATAGAACCTATCGTTACTTTATATCATTATGACCTGCCCTGGGCGCTTGTGGAAAAATACGGCGGCTGGCTGGACAGACGGATTGTAGAGGACTTTGCGTATTATGCGCGATATATCATCAATGAATTTAAGGACAAGGTAAAATACTGGACAACCATCAACGAACAGAGCATTATCGTACAGTACTGGACACAGAAATGCTATATCCCGGATGAGGTGCTGCCGGATAACCAGAAGCGCTATCAGATTAACCATCACATGAACTTAGCACAGGCGATTGCCAACAAATTAGTGCATGAACTGGTACCGGGAGGCATGGTGGGCGCCCCCTTAGGCTACAGCCCCATTTATCCGTTGAGCTGTGCACCGGAGGATGTTATGGCTATGCAGAATGCACAGGCACTTAGGAACGACTACTACACAGATGTGTATTTTAAGGGGCATTACAATAAAGCGGCGCAGATTTATCTGGAGGAGCATGGCCTGGCTCCGGTGATGGAGGAAGGAGATCTGGAACTTTTGGCGGACCCGGCAGCCATTTCCGATTTCCTGGCGCTGAATAATTACGCCAGTGAATGTGCGAAATGGTGTCCGGAGGGCAGCAAGGAAATTTCCTGGAGCGGCGTAAACCGTTCCGGTAAAAAGGGGGAAATTTCCGGATTTGAAACCCATCCCGGCTTTTATGAAATGTGTGCCAATCCGAAGCTGGACACTACGGACTGGGACTGGGCAATCGACCCCGTCGGCATGGAATACATGCTGCGGGATTTGTACAACCGCTACAACAAACCGCTTATGATTACCGAAAACGGATTTGGCGCCTTTGACACCCTGACAGCGGATAAAAAGGTACATGACGATTACCGTATTCACTTTTTGCGGGAAAATATCAGGGCCGTAAAACGGGCGATTGACAAGGGCGTGGAAGTGATTGCCTATTGTCCATGGAGTGCGGTGGATTTGCTTTCTACGTCAAACGGTGTGGAAAAGAGATACGGTCTTATCTATGTGGACAGAACGGATGATGACCCGAAGCAGTGCGAGAGAATCCGTAAGGACAGCTTCTACTGGTACAAAAAAGTGATTGCTTCAAACGGGGCGGATTTAGATTAAGCAGTGTCGTGAGGACGGAGAAAGGAATGGAGAGGGATATGAAAAAATTGTTGGGAAAACCGGTTTATGACGGTGTGGCTATCGGTAAAATTGTTGTATTAAATAAAAAGGAAATGACTGTAAGACGTCAGAAAACAGCGGATATCGAGGCAGAAAAGAAAAGAGTGGAGGACGCTTTAACAAAGGCAAAGGAACAGCTGGCGGCTTTGTATGAAAAAGCCCTGAAAGAAGTAGGGGAAGCCAGCGCCGCTATTTTTGAAGTGCATCAGATGATGCTGGAGGATGAAGACTACGTCCAGTCCATGCTGCACATTGTTGAAAACGAGGGTGTCAATGCGGAATATGCGGTAGCCACCACCGGAGATAATTTCGCCCAGATGTTTGCCGCCATGGACGATGAATACATGCAGGCGAGAGCTGCCGATATCCGGGATATTTCCGGAAGGGTGCTTCGAATTCTGTGTGGTCAGGAAAGCGTGGATTTCGCCGGTATGGAACCCTCCGTTATAGTAGCGGACGATCTGACTCCCAGTGAAACCGTGCAGATGGATAAAAGTAAAATATTAGCATTTGTAACGGTGCACGGTTCCACCAACTCCCATACCGCTATTTTAGCGCGTATGATGAATATCCCGGCGCTTATAGGAGTGCCGGTGAATTTAGAGGAAATCAAAACCGGGGAAACTGCCATTGTGGACGGCGCAAGCGGAGAAGTTATTTTTTCACCCACGGAAGAGGAACTGGCGAAGGCAGAAGATAAAATTAAAAAAGAACAGGAAAAGAAGAATATTCTGGAAACCTTAAAGGGCAAGGAAACGGTTACCAGAGAAGGAAAGAAAATCAACCTGTATGCCAATATCGGCAGTGTAAGCGATGTGGGATATGTAATGGAGAATGATGCGGCGGGCATCGGTCTTTTCCGGAGCGAGTTCTTATATTTAGGTAGAGATACCTTTCCGACAGAAGAAGAACAGCTTCAGGCATACCGTCAGGTACTGCAGATGATGGGCGGCAAAAAGGTGATTATCCGTACGCTTGATATCGGCGCCGACAAAAAGGCGGATTATTTTGAATTGGGAGAAGAGGAAAATCCGGCATTGGGCTACCGTGCTATCCGCATTTGTCTGACCAGACCGGAGATTTTTAAAACCCAGCTCAGGGCACTGTTCCGTGCAGCGGTTTACGGCAATCTTTCCGTGATGTATCCCATGATTACGTCCGTGTGGGAAGTAGAAAAAATCTATGAAATCGCAGAGGAAGTAAAGAAGGAACTGGAGGAGCAGCAGATCCCCTTCCAAATTCCGGAGCAGGGTATCATGATTGAAACACCTGCAGCAGTGATGATAAGTGATGAACTGGCAGAGCTGGTGGATTTCTTCAGTATCGGCACTAATGACCTGACCCAGTATACCTTAGCTGTTGACAGGCAGAATGCCAAGCTGGATCTGTTCTACAATCCTCATCATAAGGCTATCTTAAAAATGATTGAATATGTAACAAAGCAGGCGCATGCCAAAGGCAAGTGGGTCGGCATCTGCGGCGAATTAGGTGCAGACTTAGAGCTGACGGAAACTTTCCTCAATATGGGTATAGATGAACTTTCCGTTTCTCCCTCCATGGTGTTAAAGGTGAGGGAACGTATCCGGTCCCTGTAGTTTTACCCCGGCTTTCCGGTTGAATCATCCCGGTGGATGGTTTACCGGACGGCCGTTTTTTTTACTGCCGTTTTCTACGTGGCGGTTTTTTTCCTCTTCACGGACAGAAAATTTTTCGTCAAAATCCGGATAAAATACATCAAATAGTTTGCATTGTCCATTGAAAAAGCATATGATAAAATATATATGGATGTTTGGCTTCCGTGGGGGGACGAGCCGGAAAATACAGGGGAACAAAAGAAGAGGAAATAGTATGAAAAATATACAGTATGAGCTGATCATCAATGAAGCTCTGCGGTCTGCACTGGAATATGACATACCGGATGAACAGATAAACGAATTTATTGAGTTCTTCGGCAAGCATATAGGTTCGGACAGGATCTATATTTTTGAAGACAATGTAAAGAAAAATGTAACGAACAACACCTATGAATGGTGTAACGAAGGCATCCTGCCGCAGAAGGATATGCTGCAGAATGTGGATTTCGATATTATAGGCTGGTGGTACGAAAGCTTTGAAAAGGGAGAAAGCGTGGTAATCCCCAGCGTGAAGGTCTTAAAAGACACCTATCCTTCTACCTATGACATTCTGAATGTACAGAACGTGGAAAGCTTAGTGGTCATTCCGCTGCGCTATCGTGACGAAATCCGTGGATTTGTAGGCGTGGACAATCCGCCCATCGGAAATATGGAGAGTATTTCAGGTTTCCTTGATATGATTGCCACCCTGCTTATCTCTCTGTTAAAACTGCGCAATTCCTTCCGTAAGTCCAACGAGGCGGCTAAACTGAGCAGTTATGCGGCGCTGGCGGAAATTTATATGACCATGCATATCATCAATGTAAAGACCGGCGTTTTCCGGGTAATAAAAAGTGTTCCGGAAATCGATGCCTGCATGCAGACTAAGGATGCGGATAATTTTTCAAAACAGATTGCCCATGTGGTGGAGTCAATCTGCTCTGATAAATATAAGGAAAGCGTGCTGGCATTTACGGACCTTTCCACCCTGGAAGAACGCATGGCGGGGACCAATACTCTGGCACATGAATTTGTATGCAGTATATTCGGCTGGTGCAGAGAACGATTTATCAAGGCGGATACCGATAAGGATGGAAAACTTCTGCGGGTTATGTATTGTATGGAGGTCATCGACGAGGAAAAACGCCGGGAGAACAGGCTTCTTTATCTGTCGGAAACGGACTCCATGACAGGACTTTACAACAGAGGCAGCGGTGAGCAGAGGGTAACGGCATTTCTGCAGAAAAAAACGGAAGGTCTGTTCTGTCTGATTGACTGTGATAAATTCAAATCCATCAACGATACTTACGGTCATATTGTGGGGGATGAGGTCATTGTTGCCGTTGCGGAGACCTTACAGAAGACATGCCGTAAGGATGATATTGTAATGAGACTCGGCGGGGACGAGTTTGCTCTGTACATACCGGACATGAAGAAGGAGCAGGCACCGTTTTTTATCGAAAGGCTTTTTGGCGAATTCGCAAAAATCATAATACCCGAAATGAAGGGACGGAAAATTTATATCAGCCTCGGAGCCGCATTCAGCCATGAGGATGAGCAGATTTCCTTTGACCAGATTTACAGGGATGCCGACGGGGCTATGTACGAGAGTAAAAAAACAGAGGGCTATTGCTACCATATTTTCAGGGAATAGGATCCGGCGATATATAAAATAAGGAGAAACACATGAAGATTTCAGATATATTACGCGAGGACAAAACCACCATATCCTTTGAGGTGTTTCCACCGAAGACCACCGCTAATTTTGAGTCCGTGAAAAAAGCAGCTCTGGGTGTGGCGGCGCTGCATCCCGATTACATGAGCGTGACCTATGGGGCAGGCGGCAGCGACCGCGGCAATACACTGCATATTGCGGAGGAAATCCAGAAAGCGGAGAACGTAACCACCATTGCCCACCTGACCTGTGTGGGAGCGGGAAAAGAGGATATCAGAACGGCTCTTTCCGAAATGAAGGAGGCAGGCATTGAAAATATTCTGGCGCTCCGTGGGGACAGACCGAAGGATTTTGACGGCGACCCTTTTAAGGAATACCATTATGCCTCCGAACTGGTGGCAACCATTAAGGAATACGGCGATTTCTGCGTGGGCGGTGCTTGCTATCCGGAGGGACATCCCGATTCCACAAACAAAAAAGAGGATATTAAAAACCTCAAAAAAAGGTGGACGCAGGTTGTGAGTTCCTGCCCCAGCTTTTAATGAGCGCGGAGGCAGCCAAGGCAGGCTTCGCCGCCATCAAGGAGTATGTGGAAAGCACGGGAACCAGACAGGAAAAGAAAGGCACTGTGGTGATTGCCACGGTAAAGGGAGACATCCACGATATCGGCAAGAACATCGTGAAGGTGCTTTTGGAAAATTACGGATTCGATGTAATAGATTTAGGAAAGGATGTACCGCCGGAAGCGGTTGTGGAAGCGGTGCAGCAATCCGGAGCGCGTCTGGTGGGCTTAAGCGCCCTGATGACGACTACGGTGACAATGATGTGCCGGCTCTGACATAGATTGAGAACGGAAACGGCGGAATAAGTTATAGTTTCATCCTATAACTGAATATCTACTTAGCATATTGGACAGATAGGTTTTCTTCATGCATAATGTGTACATAAGTTGAAACGACAATTCGGACACATTGCAGGAGGAAAAAACATGAAACTGAAAAAAATTATCGCACTTGCACTGATACTCACATCCCTTGCCACCGTATTCACCGGATGCGGCAGCAAGGAGAACACATCCGCAGACCCCGTTACCGTCAAAATCGGTGTGGTAGGCGCTATTTACGAAGACCTTTGGAAACCGGCGCAGGACTCCTTAAAGGATGAGGGCATCAACCTGGAAATCGTACAGTTTTCCGATTATGTAACTCCTAACAATGCCTTAAACAGTGGCGATATCGACCTGAATGCCTTCCAGCATCACATTTATCTGGACACTGAATTAGAGCAGCACGGCTATGCAATCGAGCCGGCAGGCTACACCTTCATCATTCCCCTGAACCTGTATTCCCACAAGGTTTCTTCCGTAGACGAAATCAAGGACGGCGACACTATTGCCATTCCTGATGACGTAACAAACGGCGGACGTGCCATCAAGGTTTTAGCGGCAGCAGGCCTCATTACCTTAAAGGAAGATGCCGGCTTTAACCCCACTGTGGATGACATCGCAGAGTACAAGGTAAACTTCACCATCAAGGAACTGAAAGCAAACACCATTCCTTCCGTACTGGACGATGTAACCGCAGCCATCGTAAACGGCAACTATGCACTGGACTTCGGCTTAAAGACAGAAGAAGCTATCTACAAGGATACCGTTCTGGACGAAGAAGCATACTGGAACCTGATTGCCGTAAGAAGCGCTGACTTAGAGGACCCTGAAAAGGCAGAAGTTTACCGCAAGGTAGTAGCTGCCTTCCAGTCCCAGGCAACCGAAGACGTATTCAACAATACCTTTGGCGGCTACTTCATCAAGGTAGGCTGGGATCAGGACCTTTTAGCAGATAAATAAAACTCCCTGAACTTTCAAAAAAATCGCTGTAGGCATAGTACTTACGGCGATTTTTTGCTATAATAAAAATAATTACGGCCTTGTGACGGAAACGGGACCACATACATAAGGAGGACTTTATGCCTGTTTTTGATTTCAGCAACACTCCGGGAGAAAAAACGGAGGTTATCTGCACGTATACAACCTTTTTATCGAGTGCCAAGGAAAAGACGCCGGAAGAGCCGATTTTGGTGCTTGCCAACAAGGAAAAGAAGCATCCCCATCATGCAACGGGACTTTTTACCAACCAGACCAGGCAGACGGCTTTTGAATTCAAGGAAAACGGAGAAACCTGTGTGGCGGACATCTTAAAGGTGGATGCCCGGTTTGTAAACCTCATTAAATGGCTGGGCGAAAACCACATCCATGTAAGGCTTTCCGGTCAGAACACAGAAGACGGCTATGCCGTATACAAAATCCGCGAAACTACCTTCGGAGGCGGCACCAAGCTTTCCGCAGAGGATGGTTTTTTACAGTTTATGATTGAAAGACTTTTAGCCAGCAGCGCCGCAGAAGAAGTGGAAGAGGACGAAGAGGCGGATGAAGTGGGCGATGAAATGAAGCTTACCAGCCTGCAGAGCATTTCCGATTTCATGACCTGCGCCGGCAGAACGCTGCCCGACAATATCAGACTCTGGGCAAGAAGAAACTTAGCGGTAGCCCGTTCCAACGAGGTTTCTCCCGAGGAGCGCCGTCATGCCCAGCGTGCCCTTTCCATTATGATGAACGTACAGTGGAAGAGCAATTATTTTGAAGCCATCGACCCTGTGGAAGCAAGACGCATTCTGGATGAAGAACTTTACGGTATGGAGAGGGTAAAACAGCGTATTATGGAAACCATTATCCAGATTAACCGTACCCACACCCTTCCCGCCTATGGTCTGCTTTTGGTGGGTCCGGCAGGTACCGGTAAGTCCCAGATAGCCTATGCGGTGGCAAGAATATTGAAGCTGCCCTGGACGACACTGGATATGAGCTCCATCAACGACCCGGAGCAGCTTACCGGCAGCTCCCGTATTTATGCCAATGCCAAGCCCGGCATCATTATGGAAGCTTTCTCCATGGCGGGCGAGTCCAATCTGGTATTTATTATCAATGAGTTAGACAAGGCCGCTTCCGGCAAGGGAAACGGCAACCCGGCGGATGTGCTTCTGACCCTGCTTGACAACTTAGGCTTTACGGACAACTACATGGAGTGTATGGTGCCCACCGTGGGAGTATACCCCATTGCCACCGCCAACAACAAGGAGCAGATAAGTGCGCCCTTAATGTCCCGCTTTGCGGTGATTGACATTCCCGACTACACCGCGGAAGAAAAGAAAATCATTTTCAGCCGCTTTGCGCTTCCTAAGGTTTTAAAGCGCATAGGCTTACAGGAAAACGAATGCGTGGTGACCGAGGACGGTCTTACCGCTGTGGTGGAGCAGTTTGAAAACACCACCGGTATCCGCGATTTGGAGCAGGCAGCCGAACACATCGCCGCCAATGCCCTTTACCGCATCGAGGTGGAGCATGTGCCCGAGGTCGTATTTGACGGTGAAGAAGTAAGAAAGCTGTTTTCCTAAGGAAAAATCAGCATACCTACAGGACAGTAAGAATGACAGAAGATGAGGATTTGACAACATGAAAAGCAGACAGATTAGAAATTCCCTTTTACTGGTGCTGACCGCGCTTATCTGGGGCGTGGCGTTTGTGGCACAGAGCACGGGCGGGGACGCTGTGGGACCGTTTTCCTTTAACGGTATCCGTTCCCTGATAGGCAGCGCCGTTTTAGTGCCGGTTATCTTTTTACTGGATAAAATGGGTCTGGGCAGCAAAAAGCCGCAGACAAAGGAAGAAAAGAAAACCCTGATAACGGGCGGTATCTGCTGTGGTACGGCGTTGTTTTTGGCAAGCAGCGCCCAACAGCTCGGTATTACCATGGGTACGGCTTCCGGAAAAGCGGGCTTTCTGACCGCCTGCTACATACTGCTGGTGCCCATACTGGGACTTTTCTTAAAAAAGAAATGCGGCTGGAACATCTGGGTGGGCATGCTCATTACCATAGGCGGGCTTTACCTGCTCTGCATGAACGGCAGCCTGACCTTCCAGAACAGCGATTTGATGGTACTTTTATGCGCCTTTCTCTTTGCCGTACATATTTTAATCGTGGATTATTTTTCCCCCAAAGTGGACGGCGTCAGAATGTCCTGCATCCAGTTCCTTGTCTGCGGACTGCTCAGCATGGTGCCTATGTACTTTGTGGATATGAAGCATTCGGCGGTGGGCTTTGCCGAGTGGCTGCCGGGACTGATGAACCCTTCCGCGTGGATTGCCATTTTATATGCCGGCATCTTTTCCTGCGGTGTAGGATATACCCTGCAGATTGTGGGACAGAACGGCTTAAATCCGACGATTGCTTCCATGATTATGAGTCTGGAGTCCGTTTTCTCCGTACTGGCGGGCTGGATAATCCTGGGAGAAAAGTTAAACGGCAGACAGCTTTTGGGATGTGCCCTTATTTTTGCGGCAATACTGTTAGCACAGATGCCTTTGGAACAGAAGAAAAAGAAAAAAGAAGAATAAAGAAAGAAGTGTGATTGATATGTGTACAGCGGCAACTTACCGGTCGAAGGATTTTTACTTCGGCAGAACTCTTGATTACGAATTTTCCTATGGGGATGAGGTGACGGTGACACCCGGAAATTACCCCTTCACGTTCCGGCACATAGGACTTTGTGCCCAGCATTATGCTATAGTCGGTATGGCACATGTGGCGGAGCAGCCGGCGGAATTTGTACCAAAAGATGCGGCAACGGCGGATTATCCTTTGTATTATGATGCCGTGAATGAAAAAGGACTCTGTATGGCGGGGCTTAACTTTGTGGGAAATGCTGCCTATCAGGAAATAGAAGAAGGCAGGGAAAATGTAGCGCAGTTTGAGTTTATCCCTTATATATTAGGGAAATGTGCGGACGTAAAGGAAGCAAGGCAGGCGCTTGCCCGCATGAATTTAGTGGGAACCACGTTTAACGATGTGTTTCCGGCTTCCCAGCTTCACTGGATGATTGCGGACAAAGGCGACTGTATCGTTGTGGAATGCACGAAGGACGGACTGCATGTATATGACAACCCGGCAGGGGTGCTTACCAACAACCCGCCGTTCCCGACCCAGATGTTTTTGTTAAATCAGTATATGGGTCTGTCGGAAAAGCAGCCGGAGAACACCTTCGGGAAGGACATTCCTCTTTCTGCTTACAGCAGGGGCATGGGCGCGTTGGGACTGCCCGGAGATTTGTCCTCTGCTTCCCGTTTTGCAAGGGTTGCGTTTGTAAGAGCCCATTCTTTGTCGGGAGAGTCGGAAGAGGAAAGTGTGAGCCAGTTCTTCCACATTTTAGGCTCCGTAGACCAGCAGAGAGGCTGCTGCGAGGTGGCGGAAGGCAAGTACGAAATCACTATTTACACATCCTGCTGCAATGCGGACAAGGGCATCTACTATTATACGGCGTATGACCGTCATCAGATTACTGCCATAGACATGCACCGTGAAAACTTAAATGACAACGCTTTAATAAGGTATACACTGCGTGAAAAAGATGATATTTTCTGGGAAAATTAAGCGAAAAATGCAAGAAACCAAAGTAGATATAATATTAGAAAATTGGCTTGACAAACAGGGGAACATGTAGTGAAATGAATTTATACGTTAATTCGGAAAAGTGGGGAAACAAGGGTGTTGATCAAGTGCATACCCTTGTTTTTTACTGGGTAAGGAGACGATAATGGAATATAAAGTTAATAACATAAGCTACAAGTATACGACGGACGGACCGCAGGTGCTGAAAAACGTAAGCTTTTCCATCGAACAGGGAAAGGTTACCGCGATTGTAGGCCCCAGCGGATGCGGTAAATCCACTCTGGTACAGATTTTCAGCCAGGTTATTCCGAAACTGATCGGAAACGGCGAATTAGAGGGAAGCTTTGATGTTCCCGATGGCACGTTTGTCAGCGTGGTCAGCCAGAATCCGGAAAACCAGCTGTTCGGTTACGGCGTAGAGGATGCTATTGCCTTCGGCCTGGAAAATATCGGTATGCCCCAGGCGGAAATCGTAGAGCGCATGGAATATGTACTGGACCTTTTAAAGCTGCAGTATCTGCGCAAGAGAAGTGTGGACAATCTTTCCGGCGGACAGCGGCAGTCTGTCTGCATCGCCTCCGTACTTGCCATGAAGCCCGATATTTTAATCATGGACGAGCCGGTAAGCTCCTTAGACCCCAACGGTAAAAAGATGGTGCAGGATATTTTAGGAGAACTGAGAGACAGCGGCAACACCACCGTTATCGTGGACAACAATCTGGTATGGTCCGCCGGCATTGTGGACCATGTAGTCGGCATTTTGGACGGCGAGGTTGTATTTGACGGCAGCAGGGATGAGTTTTTCCGGAATTTTGAGCTGCAGGAAAAATTAGGCGTTATCCTTCCTCAGGAAGTAGAAATATACAGAGCGCTTTCCGCCAAGGTTCCCGATGTAAAGATGTTTTACAATATGGACCAGGCGCGTGCGGAGCTTGCGGGCAGAACAACCGCTAAGACCCGTGCGGAAAAAGAGGCGGCTGCGGAAAGCTTTAATCCGGTTATCAGTGTAAAGGATCTGGTAAAGCAGTTCAGCGACGGATTTATCGGTCTGAAACAGGTAAATGCCCAGGTACCGGAAGGAAAGATTGTTGCCATTTTGGGACAGAACGGTTCCGGCAAGACCACATTTGTCAAACACTTAAACGGTCTGTATAAGCCCACAAGCGGCGAAGTGGATTACAGAGGTGAGTCCATTTTAGGCAAATCCGTGGCACAGATTTCCAAGAACATTATTCTGGTATTCCAGCATCCCGAGCACATGCTGTTCGAGGAGACGGTGGAGAAGGAACTGACCTTCTGTGCCCGTATGCAGGGTGTGGATTTTACCGAAGAAAACATCACGGAAATCCTGACCCGTTATCACTTAGAGAAAGAAAAAGAAAATTTCCCCTTAAACCTGTCCATGGGACAGAAGCACATGCTGACCATTCTGTCCGTGCTTCTTTCCAGTGCGGATGTCATCCTTCTGGATGAGCCGACCCTCGGTATGGACGGCTTCTTAATCGGGGATCTGGAAAAAATGGTTTTGGAATTGAAGAAGGCAGGCAAGACCATCATCATGATAAGCCACGAGATTCCATTTGTATTCCGTCTGGCTGATTACACAGTTATCTTAAACCACGGTGAAAAGGTATTTGAAGGAACAAAGGAAGAGTTAGTAGAGCGCGAGGATATCTTTGATAAGATTAACATTGAATTCCCGCCGGTTGTCCGTCTTTCCAAGGAATTGGGACTGGATGAAATTGTATTCGATGTAGACGATTTTATCGCAAAAGTAACGGAATCATAGGCGACGAAGGAGAAAAGGTATGGATTACTTAAAATATGTAGATGGAAATTCACTGCTTCACAAACTGGACCCGCGTACAAAGTTCATGTTCTTTATCGTGATGGCGGTGCTGACCAGTATCGTGAAGTCCGGTGTGGCTTTGCTGTTCTTGTTGGTATTTTTCTTGGTAATGTGGAATGTGTGCGGTATTCAGAAGTACATATTTGTTCTGGTGAAAAAGCTGAAGGTGCTGCTTTTGTTTATTTTCCTGTTGTGGTTTGTGCTGGGGCTGTTTGAACAGCCTGCCGTGGAAGGAGGTCCTGTTTTCTTCCAGACATTTATCGGCAACGGCGGTATGCAGATCTGCTTCGACTGGTACGATTTTTACAAGGGTTTTGTGTATTCCCTGCGAATTTTCTTAATGATTGCATCCTTCTATACGGTGCTTCTCACTACCAACTTCAGTGAGATTATTTTAGGATTGCAGAAGTGGAAAATTTCTTATGCACTGGCATTCGGTATCGGTCTGGTATTCCAGATTATCCCCATGATTATCACCGAGTTAAACGCCATCATGGAGGCGCAGAGCTCCCGGGGTCTGGAAATCGAAAAGTGCAGCTGGGTGACCAAGATTAAGAACTACGTTACGTTCTCATTCCCGCTTTTGTTCCGTGTTATCAGCAAGGGTCAGGCAATTTCTCTGGCGATGCATTATTACCAGCTTAACTTCTCGGTACACAGAACGGCATACAAAAACATTAAGGCAAGCAAGTACGATGTTTACTTTATCCTTGCCAATGCGGTTGCCATTGCGGCTACCATTGTACTGCATATTTTCTTCTACATCCCGGTATAAGGTATCTTGCGGGTTCCCCGGAGCGCGTACGGGGAGCCTGTAAATATAAACAACAAACATTTTTCTAAGACAAAGGAGAAACAAAAAAATGAAGAAAAAATTATCTTTCGTCAACATCGTCTTCTTCGTAGTATTTGGTGTTCTGACCGGTGTTCTCTGGGCTTACCTTTGACCGATTCCCCTGATTCCCGGCGCAGTTCACTTCCGTACATTCGCATTCATTCCGGTTGCCATCGGTTATCTGTTTGGACCGGTAACAGGCTTTTTCCCAGGCTACATCGGAACCGTCGTATGGGCTCTGCTTTCCGGTAACTTCATTCCTCTGCATTCCCCTCTGACAGATGGTATTACCGTTGGTCTGTCCGCAGCACTTCCCGCACTGATTCACTTACGTGCAGGCAAGACTGACCTTCTTTCTGTTATCGAAAAAGGAAAAGGCAAATTCATCGGCGTAAGCTTACTGTGGAGCCTTCTGTTTGGTGTTCTGATGATTCTCACCACCAGCATTTCCCTTTCCTACTTCACCGGATTAGGATATGTATACTGCATCCTTTGGATTGGTATTGCTGACGTTGTTCCCATTGCACTGACACCGTTCGTGGTTCTGCTTCTTGCAAAGAGAATGAAAAATATCCGAAACATCGTACCCTACGTGTAGGGAGTATGTTTCCTTACTTACGCGCCTAAGAAAACAAACTGAATAAAGACAGGGCTGCTGCTTATCCTTCCGGAAAGCAACAGCCCTTTTTTTATGCCGTTTTTGGCTTGTATGCAAATGAAAAGCAGAATACCTGTTTAAATCTTAAATAATGTAGTCGTTGGCAATCAGGGTCTTTTGCTGGTCGATGATGTCCTGCAGGGTGATGCCGTCCAGGTATTCCGTGATGACCTTATACAGACCTTCCCATACCGGGAGAGTGACACATTCCGCGCTGCGTTCACATTCGTTGGGTTCCTGGTCCAGACAGGCAACGGGTGCCAGGCTGCCCTCCGTCAGACGTAAAATCATGCCCACGCTGTATTTGTCCGGACTTTTGGCAAGCATGTAGCCGCCCTGATAGCCGCGGTTCGTTTTTAAGATATCCGAGCGGTTAAAGATTGCCACAATCTGCTCTAAATATTTCTTGGATATATTCTGCCGCTCTGCGATGTCTTTTAAGGCAATGTACCCCTCGTTCTGATGTTCGGCAAGGTCTAAAAGCATTCTTAATGCATAACGTCCTTTGGTTGAAATTTTCATACATTCCCATTCCTTTCTGTAACTGATATACCCATAATACCATATACTTAGTAGGTTTTCAAGGACGGAAGTGTGGGAAAACCGTAAAAACCTTGCAAAAACAGGGCTTTTTTATTATAGTTTAGTTATTATGAATGAGATATATCTGGCAAAAAATCATCTGATGATAAAAACCGAATATAAGGACCCCGAGATGCACAGGCACTCGGCGGCGCACATTCTGATTTCCCTAAAAGGTCCGGTGCGCTTTCAGGTGGACGGGCAGGAAATGACAGGGTTCGGCGCCGTCATTCCCTCCGGGCTGCCCCATACCGTGTGCGGAGCCCCGGATGAGGAGGGGAAGCCTTTTTCCATGCCGTCTTTGCTGTTGTTTTTATTTGATGAAACCACCTTTGTGGCGCAGTGCATCCGGGAGAGCCGGCTCATCACCGAAAAGCAGGCACAGACCGTTTTACAGTGGTACCGAGATATGCGGGAAGCAGCGGATGCGGCGGCAGCCTATCCGTCTTTTTTAAGAAAGGTGTTAAAAGAGCTGGGGCTTTCCGACAGCCTGCAGGCGGTGGGCGACGAGCGCATCCGGCAGGCATATGTTTACATTGACGAGCACATCGGCAGCGACATGACGGTGGCATCCATTGCCAGTCACTTCTGCATGTCGGAGAGCCGTTTTTCCCATCTGTTCCGCAAGGAAGCGGGCATGTCTGTTGCCAATTATCTGGTTTTCCGTAAGCTGTATTTTACCTACCTCGGGCTGATGAAAGGGAAAAATATTACCACCGCAGCGCTGGATGCCGGTTTTTCCGACCCTTCCCATTTTGCAGCCACTAATAAGCGCATGTTCGGGATTCCCCCCACGGCGGTCAGCGGCAGCATGAAAATCATAACAATAGCAGAAATTTAAAAGCAGAAGCAGAACGGATATGCTTTAATAATCTTGCTGCAGGATAAGAAATGACTGCAGTAGTGTGCAGCAGATTACGGAGGCGGCGATTATTATGGCAGTTACGTTCAAGAAGGGCATGTACGAACTGAATACCCAGAGTAATTTCAATTACCAGTTAAACAGGCTTGTGATGTGGGACGGCGGGGATTTGGAAGAAATCAAAAAAGTCGGACCGACCATCCATACCAGCGAGGACTGGAAAACGAAGCTGATTTCCCTGGGGGACAAAGCGATGGCGGAGCAGAGAACGGAGAATGCCATTGCCTACTACCGCATGAGTGAGTTTTTCATGTATGACGGTGACCCGGACAAGAAGAAATATTATAAAAAAGGCACGGAGCTTTTCTACGACTATTATAAGGAATGGTTTGAGAGCGGCAGAGTGGAGCGGGCGGAGGTGCCCTACGAAGAGGTAAAGCTGCCGGTTATGCATGTGAAGCCCTTTACGGAGTACGGCACGCGGGAAAGCGGAGCAGCCCCGAAGGATGTCATCCTGCTGCACGGCGGCAACGACAGTTACTTTGAAGAACTGTTTTTCCCCATGCTGTATCTGGCGGAAAACGGTTTTGAGGTCTATCTGTTTGAAGGCCCCGGACAGGGCGGCGTCATGCGTGTGCAGGGTAAGCACTTCACCTACGAATGGGAGCGCCCCGTGAAAGCGGTTTTAGACTATTTTGCCCTTTCGGATGTGACGATTATCGGCGCATCCCTCGGAGGCATGTTAGCGCCGAGAGCGGCGGCTTTTGAAAGCCGGATATCCCGTGTGATTGCCTGGAGTATTTTCCCGAATTTTCAGGATGTGCTGTTATCGGCATCCCAGGGCGCAGGCACAAGGCAGTTTAAGCTGGCAAAGAAGCTCATTTCCATGCACTGCCGCAGCATTGTCAATCTGGTATTCCGCAAAAAAGCGGAGAAGGACGAGATGGTGCGCTGGGGTCTGGAACACGGAAAATACGCCTACGAGGCGAAGGATGCTTACGGATATGCCAGCAACATGAGCCGTTACCAGATGCTTGACATTGCGGACAAAATCACCCAGGACATCCTGATTGTGGGCGCAAACAAGGACCATTTTATTCCTTACGAAATGATTGGCGAGGAAATAAATGCGCTGAAAAATGTACGTTCCTTGACCTTCCGTCTGTTCACGGATAAGGAGTCGGCAGGAAACCACTGCAACTGCGGCAATTCCAAATTGGTGTTTGACACACTTATGAACTGGATACTGCAGATGAAGTCCGCGGACAGATAACGGTGTCTGCAGGTTGCGGAAAGAATAGAGGGGTTTTTATATATGTACGGTTTTATTTATCATCTTACCATGATGCGGAGCAAAGGATACATTAAGAAAACATACGGAGCTGATTTCTGGAAACAGTTTAGGCAAAGCTCCGGTGCAGTATTTAAGAAAGTGGTAAAGGAGCTGCCGGATATCGGCGAGAGTATTTTTTCCTTTAACTATGCTTATGCACCGTCCTATGTGGCGTGGTACAAGAGCATGCAGAAACTGGAACTTGACAGAAAGCAGGCGGATGACCTGATGTGGAAAATGAATGAAAAGATGCTGCTTTCCGTGCCGAAGCCGTTCTTACATATGGTGGGAAAGGCATATTTAAACAGCTTCCGCAAGAAAGCAGCCAGACATGTGGAAAGACAGAAAGCGGGGGCGCTTCATCCCAATGACTGGCTGATTGATTACCGCAATATTGATGACAATTCCTTTGAAATCGACATCAGACGGTGCGGCTTTGTAACGGTTGCGGAACAATACGGTGTCCGGGACATGCTGCCCGGTATCTGCGGTGTGGACTACATGATTTCCCACTACATGGGCAACGGATTTTCCCGCACCAAGGTACTGGGAGACGGGGACGAGTGCTGCAACTGCCACTATGAACTGACGGGCAAATGCCCCCTGCATGCACCGGCGGGAATGAAGTAGGACATTATTCCTTCACGCAGCGCATGGTAACAAATTTGAAAAAACAGTTGACAAATGACTTTTAAGAGCGTATTGTAAGTGCAACAAATAAATAGTGCTTCAAACCTATGAGAAAGAAGAGTAGGCTTTTGATTACTATCACAGAGAGCAGCCGACTGGTGGAACGGCAGCATAGGAGCAATCGCTGAATGGGCTTTCGAGGACGGTCCGAACAACAGTAGGCACCGGCGGGATTCGCACCCGTTATCATGGCGACAGATATGATAGTGTCTGGAGGAGAGGATGCAGAAAGCATCGAAATTGAGTGGCACCGCGTTAATGATTATTACCGCCTCAAGTAAGATTTACTTGAGACGGTTTTTTGTTGTAGAAATTACAACGTCCGGATAGGTACCATCCGGATTCCAGCCGGTCTCAAAGCTATCAGAAATTAAAAAAGATTTGCAGAAAGGTATGGTAACAGTATGAAGAAGAAAATTTTAGCAGCAGTTTTAGCAACCACAATGATTTTAGGACTGGCAGCATGCGGCAGTAATGCGGCAGACAGCACAAACGGCAGTGCGGCAGGTACGGACAACACCACTACCGCTGACACAGAAAGCACACCGGATGCCGGTGATGCAACCGTAACCGATACGGACGGAAAGACCTACACCATCGGTATTTCCCAGTTCGCAGAGCACGGCTCCTTAGACAACTGCCGTGAAGGCTTCTTAGCAGGTCTTGCAGAGGAAGGCATTGTAGAAGGAGAAAACCTTACCGTATTATTTGACAATGCACAGGCAGACACCGGTACCGCAAGCACCATTTCCGACAACTATGTTTCCAAGAAAGTGGATTTAATCTGTGCCATTGCAACACCCAGTGCCATGAGCGCTTATAACTCCGCATTAAATACCGATATTCCCGTTATTTACACCGCAGTATCCGATCCTGTCGGCGCAGGTCTTGCAACCGAAGACGGCATGCCGGCCGGCAACATCACCGGTACCTGCGATGCACTGGCAGTAGACGCCCAGTTACAGATGATCCGTGAAATTATGCCGGATGCCAAGAAGGTCGGCATCATTTACACCACCAGCGAAGCAAACTCCGTAAGCACCGTTGCAGAGTACAAGGAAGTAGCCGCAAATTACGGATTTGAAATCGTAGATGTCGGCATCAACACCATCGCCGATGTTGACCTGGCGGCAGCAGATCTGGTAACCAAGGTAGACTGCATCACAAACCTGACAGACAACACCGTAGTATCCGCCCTGCAGACCGTTATTGCCAAGGCAAATGACGCAGGCATCCCGGTATTCGGTTCCGAAGTTGAACAGGTAAAGGCAGGCTGTGTCGCTTCCATGGGTCTGGAATACATTGAACTCGGCAAGCAGACCGGTAAGATGGCAGCCAAGGTATTAAAGGGCGAAGCAAACGCATCCGATCTTAAGTTTGAAACCATTACCGAGCCCAGCTTATATGTAAACACCGCAGCCGCAGCAAAAATCAACCTGACATTATCCGATGATTTTGTAGCAGGCGCTTATCAGAAATTTGATGAAATTACCGTAGAGTAAACAGGAGGATATGACGTGTCACTGATACTTAGTGTTTTGGAACAGGGTATGATATATGCCATCATGGCATTGGGAATTTACATCACCTACAAAATTCTGGATTTCCCGGATTTGACGGTGGACGGAAGCTTTCCCATGGGAGCCGCACTGACCTGCGTGCTGATTGCAAAGGGAGTAAACCCGCTCCTCACACTGCCGGTTTCGTTTCTGGCAGGTGTGGCGGTAGGCGTTCTCACCGGCATTATCCATGTGAAGCTGAAGGTAAGGGATTTACTTTCCGGTATCATCATGATGACAGCCCTCTATACCGTAAACTTAAGAATTGCGGGACGCGCCAATTTCCCCATTTACAATTACCAGACGATTTTTGACAATGACTTTGTAAATAAAATTTTCCCGGCAGCCTTAAAACCGTACCGCACCGTAATCGTGGTACTGGTCATTACCCTGATTACCAAATATCTTCTGGATGCGTACATGCGCACCAAATCCGGCTTCTTACTCCGTGCCGTTGGGGATAATGATACCATTGTTACCTCCCTCGGTGTGGATAAGGGCAAGGTAAAGATTATCGGTCTTGCCATTGCCAACGGACTTGTTACCCTGAGCGGCTGTGTTTACGCCCAGCAGCAGCGTTTCTTCGATGTGTCCATGGGTACCGGTACGATGGTAATCGGTCTTGCGAGCGTTATCATCGGCACCAGCCTCTTAAAGAAAGTTACTTTTGTGCGTGTTACTTCCAGCGTAGTAATCGGTTCCGTTATTTATAAGGCGTGCGTGGCGCTGGCGCTCCGCATGGGACTTCCTTCCACGGATCTGAAGATGATTACCGCAGTTCTGTTCCTGATTATTTTAGTTGTCAGCATGGACAGAAACAAGACGGCAAAGATTAAAGGAGGGAGCGCAAAATGATTGAATTAAAGAACATTCACAAGTACTATAATCCCGGCTCCGTCAATGAACTTTGCCTGTTTCAGGATTTTTCCCTGACCATCAACGATGGGGATTTCGTAGCGGTGGTAGGAAGCAACGGCTCCGGCAAAACTTCCATGTTAAATATTATCTGCGGCAGCATTCCGATTGATTCCGGCGACATTGTGGTAAACGGACATTCCATCGTAGGCAAAAAGGATTACCTCCGCCACCGTAAAATCGGCCGTGTTTACCAGGACCCTTCCAAGGGTACCTGCCCTTCCATGACCATTTTAGAAAACCTGTCCATTGCGGACAACAAGGGTAAGCCCTTCAATTTAAGGACGGGTGTCAACAAAGCCAAAATCGGCGAGTACAAGGAATTGCTTTCTACCTTAAATCTGGGACTGGAAGATAAGCTTCACACGCAGGTAGGGTCCCTTTCCGGCGGGCAGCGTCAGGCGCTGGCGCTTCTGATGTCCACCATGACACCCATTGAGTTTTTAATTTTAGATGAACATACGGCAGCGCTTGATCCCAAGACCGCAGACCGCATCATGGAGCTCACAGAGCAGATTGTCCGGGAAAAGAAAGTGACTACCATCATGGTAACCCACAACCTGCGTTATGCCGTGGAATACGGCAACCGCCTTATCATGATGCACCAGGGCGAAGCCATCATCGACAAAGCCGGTGCGGAAAAGGCAGCCATCACCACCGAGGACATCATGAGCACCTTCAACAAAATCAGCGTGGAGTGCGGAAACTAAAATATTATCAATAAGAAAATTTCACAGAGCATAAAGATTGTATTTGAAACAGAGACCGTAAACGGCAATGCCATGAAGAAAGGATATTGCTGCCTACGGTCTTTTTTTAATAAGGAAAAGGGATAGCAAAAATAAACACAATATGATATTATTTTAATAAGAATAACCTTGTTAAAAAGGGAGATTTTTATGAAGATAGGAATATGTGACGATGATAGGACGGATATTTTAATAACTCAAAAAGAATTGCAGAACATCGCGCCTAAATTATGCACGGCCCCGGAAATTTATGAATTTTCGGATGGAAGCACTATGACGGAAGATATTTTGAAAACAGGGATAGATGTAGTACTTCTTGATATTGATATGCCGGATGTAAACGGATTATCCGTCGCAAATGCTCTGATGCAGCAATCCCCCTTTCTCACCATTATTTTTCTTACGAATCGCGCAGAATTGGTATTTCAGAGTCTGAAGTACCGGCCGCTCCGCTTTGTACGAAAGAGTCATATCAGGGAGGAATTGGAAGAAGCAATTCTGACTGCGGAAAAGAAGATTGCCTCAGAAATGCATGTGTTTTCTTTTACTAAAAATAATGTGGCATGCACATATCCGGTAAGAGAAATCATTTATGTGGAAAGTAAAGGACATTATATGGAAATACATATCGGAAATGAGATAAAAAGGGAACGGGGGAAAATGACAGAATATGAGGGAAAATTAAAAGATTACGGTTTTTTAAGGATTCATGTGGGCTATCTTGTTAACGTGCGGTATATTGCCATGATAAACTCTCAGGGAGTTCTTTTGGATAATGGAGAAAAATTGCCAATCAGCAGACAAAACAGGGAAACAATACAAAAAGAATACATAAGAGGATTGGAGAAATTTGTGCATGGATGTCGTATATAAAATGTCAGAATGGGGGGCAAGCCTGTTTGATGCGGCTGCCGTAATTGCATTTCTGACAATAGTGTTGAAAAGAAACGACCGTATAAAGAACATAACTGTGTATAGCATGATAATGCTTGCTTTTGTGGCAGGACTTGGCTTTTTACAGGATATATCAGAAAATGCCGGCATAACGCTGTTGTGTATATTTACCGGCAGTTTTGTATTTTCCCTTTTTTTCTTACAAGGAAGCTGGAAAAGTAAATTTCTGTATAATCTGATTTTTTATGTGATACAGATGACATCCAATATGCTTATCGTTTATGGGATTACCACGATATTAAAGGTAGAGTTGGAAAAATTGACCGAAATGGGAAGTGCGATAAGAATATTAACTTTGATTCTTCATAAATTGCTGTTTTTGCTGATGCTCATGGTGATAATCCTGTTATGCCGCCGAAAAAAGGCAGTGTGGCAGGAATGGCTTATAGGAGGTCTGTTATACGGGGGAGCATTGCTGACCGGTTGTGTAGTTGTAAATATAACCAAAACCGGGAGACTGACAGAAAAAGAGGAAACAGAGCTTATTTTCGTGGCATTTGGGCTACTTGCTATTTGTGTGGCAGTATCTTTGTGCCTGTACTATCTGAACAGGCAGCAGCAATATAAGTTGGAAAATGAAATTCTTATTATGAAGCTGCAGGAGGAGAAAAATACACTGAATAAATTGGATGAAGTATACGAGAATAATCGGATTTTACGGCATGATTTGAAACATTACCTGACGGTTGTCCGGGGGATGCTTTATACATCGGGAGTAGAAGAAACGACAAAGTATCTGGAGGAACTGTTGCAAAGTAAATTTGAAAGAGACCTGTATTATTATACAGACAGTACGGTAGTGAATGCCGTCCTCAATGATAAAGTGTCCCTATGTAAAAAAAATAACATTTCATGTAACATAGAAATTTGTGGACAAATCGGAGAGGAAAGGCAGACAGATATAGGTATTATTTTATCCAATCTTTTAGACAATGCCATAGAGGCTGAATTAAAGGAGAAGGAAAGGTACATATCCGTGGAAATCACAAGACAAAAAAGGAATCTGTTTATAAAAGTAGAAAATTCAGTCAGTGAACCGGTTTTTCACAATAACCCTTCTTTGAGAACGATAAAAAAGGATACCAATAATCATGGCATAGGGATAAAAAGTGTAAGAAAATTAGTACAGGGAATGGATGGCTTCTGCTTGTGGGAAGAGTACGAAAATCGGTTTTCGGTAACGGTAATGCTGCCGGAACATGCCAATCGTGCCTGACAGAATACAAACCGTGCCAGCTATATGGAAAATATGACAAAATCAGCTAAAATTGTGGATAAGGAAGTGATTCAGTGAGCAAAAAAATATCCTATATGATAGCTGATTTTTTAGTTCAAAAAAATGTGGTGCAAAAGGAGAAAATAGAAATATATCAATATGGGTATGAAGCATTATTTTTCTGCATGGAAGAGACGGCTATGCTTATTGCTATAGGATTTTTTCTGCATTCATGGATACAAACATTAGTTTTTATTATAGTGTTTGTAAGCCTGCGCCAATATACGGGCGGTTACCATGCAAAAAGCAGGATGGGATGTAAAATGGTAACCGGACTAAATCTTACATTAAATATTCTATGGGTAAAAATAATTAGCCAGCTATCTGGTATAAAAAATATTTTTTTTGGTATCATGATAATTTTATATGTAACAATATGTGTTAAATTCATATTGGCAAGGGTAACGTATGATAATTGTTTACCAAAAAACAGGGAGAAGGAATGTAGAAAATTAGCCATACTTTCTAATGTTTATTTAATAATTGCGGTGCTTATTTCGCAGAGGAATCCCAAAATAGCATGGAGCATTGTGGTGACTATGGCAGAGGTAGCACTGTTAATTGTAATAAAGCCAAAAAAGGAGGGAGAATGATGAAGCAAATAGATAAAATAATCGCCCTGATAGGGGAAAAAGTGGCTGTAAAGGCCGCAAATGCCGTGTCTTGGCCTTATTGTTATCAACCTAAGACACCAAATGTCTTAAAAGAAAAACAGGGGAAAAGAAATTAAGTAATGTTGTATAGTAGCAGTACTCGCTCCATAAAAATGAATAGGACAATTTGGGTGATAACAGGAGACGAGTATGGCTACTATACATAAAATGTTTATAAGGGAAGATAGGAAGCAAATCTGAGAAAATAAGAAATAGATGGAAATGAATAATAATAGAAATAAATTATAATATGCATATTTCGTTGAAATAAAAAAATTATTAGGAGTAATTGTAAGGATGTCTGATTTAGGAAAAATATATGTTTTATCTGTTTTTACATATATATTAAAAAATGATGATACGGTAATTGTCTGCCATACAGGAAACGGGGCACATATAAAGATGCCTATGGAATGCTGGAATGTAATAGAAGAATATTTGCCATGTTACACTCCTGAACAAGTTTGCTTAGCGGCACATGCAGAGGATAAAATATATTACCGTAATATATATGAAAATTTAATACGCGTAAATATTTTGGTTTCTCCGCATAGCGAACACTTAGATGAAGTGTATTTAATTATAACAAATAGATGCAATTTAAAATGTACACATTGCTGTGAATCAGCGGTAGGAATAAATGAAAAAGATATACTATCAATCCATGAATGGAAAAATATTCTTGACAAAATTTTTGCTGAAAAAGTATCTAAAATTGTAATTACAGGAGGGGAGCCTATGGTAAGAGAAGACTTCTTTGATATAGTTAATTATATTAAGGAGAGGTTCTCGGGAATCCTTGCGTTGTCAACAAATGGTCTTTTGATTTCAAAAAATAATGTAAAAAAAATAACTCAAACATTTGATAGCATAAGTATAAGTTTGGATGGGTATGATGAAATAACATGCTCATTTCACCGTGGAAAAGGGATTTTTTCTAAAGTTATAGATAATATAAACTTAATCAAAAGTAGTGGCTTTCCTGCACAAAATATATATGTTTCCATGGTTGAAACAGCTATTACACATAATGGAAAGGATAAATTTTATCAGTTATGTAATGAATTAGGTGTTATTCCTATGGTTAGAGAATTCTCAGCAACAGGAAGGGGACGAGATAACGAGGATTGGTTAATGCCTAACACTCTAAAAGAAAATGGAAATTGCATGGAAACGCATGAATTAAGTAAGATAAAATCATCTATTTTATTCTGCCAGAATTGTACTGCTGGACGAACAAAAATATGTATTAACCAGGCAGGAGATGTTTTTCCCTGCCCTGCTTTGGAAAATAAAAAATATTATTTGGGAAATGCATTAGAGGTAGATAATTTGAAATCCTTTTTGTTACAAAACGAGTTACATAGTATTAGTAATATAAGAGAATGTCAGGGCAAAAAGAATTTTAAGAAGCTACTTATCAAAAACAGAGATAAATGCAAAGATTGCAATGTGTCAGCTTTTTGCATTATGTGCATTGAGGAGTTTGAACGTAAGGTGGAAAATGTAGGATATGAACAGATGTGTAACAAAAATAAAGAAATATTGTCGGAGGTTTTATGGAAATAAATAGTGGCTTTTTTAGTGTAACAATATGGGTTACTCAGGTATGCAATATGAGATGCACATATTGTTATGAAGGAAGTGAAAAAAACCATATGTCAATGTCTATGCAAACTGCAATACAAATTGTTAGCTGGATTGTACATTATATGGATGATAATGAGTATAAATATTTACTGGTTCGATTTCATGGAGGTGAACCTACGTTAAATATTGAAATTATAGAATATATAGTTAATGCATTAAATCATACATTAGAATACAAACCATATTTTGAAATTACGTCTAATGGTTATGGACTTAGTGAAAATACAATTAATTATTTATGTGCTAATATTCACGAAATTTCAATAAGTATTGATGGAAACAAAAAATGGCATGATAAAAATAGAAAAGATTTAAATGGTAAGGGCACATTTGATTCTGCAATGATATGTGCAGATAAAATTTTAAGAAAAAAAAGAGATGTTATTATAAGAATGACAGTGACTCCAGAAAATGTTGGCTTGCTATACGATGACCTAAAGAATTTAAAAACAAAGGGGTATAGAAAATTTAATATAGGTCCGGACATATATAGTGAAAAGTGGAATGTATACAACTTGGATAATATGGTAGAACAATGCCGTAAAATACGACAAGATTTGCATGATGAGTTCTGCGACTTTAGTCTTCCAATTAGTGAAAAAGTTGTAAAACTTCCATCTTGTGGAGGAGGGTATAATTCTTTTAATATTTTGCCTGATGGTAGAATTTATCCGTGTATAATAGCTATTGAAGAAAAACAGTGCATAGGGAATGTATTTGAGGGCATAGAAAGAAATAAATTAAAAGAAATAAGGGCATTAATTGAACGTCCATTGCAAACTTGTGAAACATGTAAGGGATATGAAAGCTGTATATGTGTTAGATGCAAATTTATGAATAAAAAAATAACAGGAGATTATTTAAAACCAGTTGCACTTTTTTGTGAGTTGCATAGGCGAAGTGCGTGGGGATAAAGGAAAATACTGCACACAAAAAAACTATAAGGAGGGTAATAATTAGATGAATAAAGAGGACAAACTTGAAGTCAAGAAAATAGATAAGAAAATAGAAATGGATACAACAACAGAAGGATGCAAAGCATGTATGCATTTTCACTTAGTTATGTACTATGGTTCAACACCAGCATATAGTGCCGATCTCAGTTCTTGTCATGGAGTCACATATGATAGGCAGGGAATGCCGTTTTGGTTAGGATGATATAATTTCTTTATTAGTGTGTGTAGTTTTTCTTATAATAAGGGAGATTATTCTCCCTTATTATTATAGGTTATGAGGAAAGTTATGAGATATATTTTGAGGTTGTCAGTCAGAATATTTAAGAACAATAAGATAAAAAACAGTATTGTGATACTGGCAATAGCGATAGCCTTTTCCTTTGTAGGGATATACTTTGTTTTTGTTGACGCGCTGAATGCTTTTTTCCTGCAGAGTAATCTAAGACAGATGGGAACAGAAGCAGAGGCAGAGTACCGAAATGTGACCTATGAAGAGTATTTACAGTTTAAGAAAGAAAACCGAACATTGCATTGTTCTTACGGAACCAGACTGGAACAGTGGACGGTGGGGGAATATAACAGCAGGCAGGTTGTTCTTAATTATATGGAGAAAGAGGCAGCAGGCCTATGCTTCGCAAAGCTTACAGAGGGAACGTGGCCGGAAACGGAAAATGAGGTTGCAATAGACAAAAATTACGGCAGATACATAGAAGAAATACCGATAGGAAGCGAGGTAGTTATTTCCGGTGTAAGATATGTGGTTTCCGGCATCTGCGACAGTAATTCCAAAGCAGAATATGCAAGTATTTATTTGTCCGGACAGGCATTTGCAAAATACAAAACTGCGGCTGCAGGCATAGTTTATGTGGATGCGGAAGGCAGAAAACTAACAAGAGAGTATCTTGCAGAAGAATGGAGTGCTGTTTTTCCAAAAGGGGAACCGGAAATAGTGGTAAACGCGGCTTATGAACAGAAACAAAGCGCAGCGGATAGTATGGTTAGAGCGGTGACCGGTATTCTGGTATTTATGGCAGCATATGCTTCGGTGTATTCGGTATACAGCAATTCGCTGGTGAAGGATGTACAATTTTACGGTCTTTTGCGTTTGCAGGGAATGACAAAAAAACAACTGTATTTCACGATACAGATGCAGACTTTTTTACAGTACATCATTGCTATACCGGTGGGATGTTTTCTGACGGGAGTGATTTTTCTGGCAGCAAAAAAACATTTTCTGCCGGAGTTCTTCGGAGAAAACAGGTATTTGACCGGAAACTGTGAATGGTTTGTCTGGGCGGTAGGAATAACTTTACTGGCAGTAATCCTGGGAACATACCGGCCGGTCCGATTTTTATTGAAATTGTCCATGAGTGAGGCACAAAATTGTCAGCCGAACGTCAGGGTGAAGGTACCGGTACATAATCCTAAACGGTATTGCACTTTACGGTTTGCATACAGAAATCTGCAAAGGAACAGGATGCGCTCCTTTGCAGTTATTCTTTCTACGTCCATTTGTGTTCTTTTGTTTGTACTTACCATAAGCTTTACGAAATATCTGCAAAATGGATATTCCCGATTGAAAAAAATAGATTATGATTTTATAGTTGCAAGAGAGTCCGTACTGGAGGCAAGAGAAAATAGCATTTTGGGAGAAAAATCCTATCTGTATTATTCAGTGCTTACAGGAGAACCGGAGGCAGAACTGACAGAGGAACTGATTCGGAAACTGCAGGATGCATGTCACGGAGCGGAAGTAAAGGGCAGGTATCTTTCCGAAGCATTTATTACTTCCGATGCCATTGTGGCGAGAGTGGATGATTACATTGCCCAGGGGAAGTACAAAGAAAATGAATTGCGTAATTTGCAGCTTTCCAGACAGAATGCTCAAAATCTGGGATGTGATGAACAGTGGTCCTATATGCAGTATTATGTGGATTTTGATGACATAGCAGACTGGACGGTTACGGAAGGATGTATAGACAGAAAAAAATTTGAGAGTGGTGAATATGTTATTTTAGCGACGGCTTCCGTATTAAAAGGGCAGGAAAGTTTCTTTCATCCGGGGGAAAAGATACCGGTTAAAGACAAAGACGGAGTAAGGGAAGCGGAAGTGTTGGCGGTTGTGGCGGATATTCCACAGATTTGTATGTACGAAGGTTTTATCACCTGCTTTTTACCAAAAACGGAAACGGATGATAATGGGGGGATATTGTATGCGGTAACAATAGATGCAAAGGATGCGGAAAAAGAAGAGACTGCCGTAAGAGATATAGTCCATAACAGCCCGGAGGCGGTTTCCTACGTTTCTTATGAGATGGTAAGACAGGAAGAAAAAAACGGTCTGAGAATACTGGAAACCATAGGAGGGGGAATAAGTCTTGCGGCGGGAATAATGGCATTCTTAAATTTTTTCCATAATGCCGTTGCAAACAGGATAGAGCGAAAAGCGGAATATGATATTCTGCGGAAAATAGGCATGACAAAAAGACAGTTGAAACATCTCATCAGAGCGGAGAATGGGATTTTATTTGGCATAGCGGCAGTTATAGGATGCATTGCAGGAATTATAATCGTCAAAAAAATTCTTTTATAGCATGGAGAATAAAAAAGTAAAATGTAAGAAAACTAAAATAGCAATAATAGATACTGGGGCTAGCTTGACATTGCCGTTCACAGAAGATATTTTTGGCGGGATTTTTTTTTCTATGCAAGAAAACAAGATTTATGCGTCTCATGATTGGAGTGATCAGTTAGGACATGGTTCAATGGTATGTTCAATAATAAAAAGATATTGCCCTGATTGCCTATTTTATATTGTGAAAATATATGACAAGCAATGGTTAACAAGTTCAGTCCTACTATTACAGGCATTAGACCATTTATTAAAAATAGATATTGATATAATAAATGTATCATTATCTGTTAGTAGTCACATGTATGAAAAAGAAATAAAGGATACATTATTTGAAATATGGAAACAGGGTAAAATGGTATTAGTTGCTGTTGAAAACGGTAAAAAGGAGTCATTTCCGGCTAATTATCAATATTGTTATGGAGTTAAATCTGTCAAAAAATTACCGCAGTGCGGATATTATTTGAAAAAAAATAATAATATAGAAATATTTGCTGATGGGTATCCCGAATATGTTGAAGAAATGGAAAAAAGGAAAAAGTGGTTTTCGGGGAATAGTAAGGCAACTGCCAAGATGACTGGAATAATTGGACATTATTTATATATAAAAAATAAAGATGATTTATTTAACATTAATAATGTGAATTCCTCATTTCAAAAATATAAATGGGCTGATTTTATAAATCAAAATAATAATAACCTATATAAAAATATACATGAGATAGTAAGATGTATGGAGCTATGTAAAAATTATTGCAGAGAAGATATTTTGGTTTATGTACTGAGAAATTTAAATATAGAAGTCTCAAGAGGAGAAGCTGTTGCGATATTTGGAAAAAATAAAACTGTAACAACTGAATTTTCAAATATATTATTGGGAAAAGAAACAATAACATCGGGTTCCTTATGCATTGATGGATATTTTTTGGAAAATTTATCAAGTAGTAAAAGAAATATTATTTGTAAAAAAATAGTAAAAAAAATAAGTAATAAAAATACACTAGTAAATAAAATTACGGTTTATGAAAATATCATAAAAAATAGTGATAAAAAAATTGATTTAAATTATGTAGAGTGTTTATTAGATTTTGCAGATATTTTAGATATAAAAAATAAATTTCCCAAAGAACTCTCAGATTTCCAACAAAAAAAAATAATGTTCATAAAAGAAGTTGTAAAAAGACCAGCTCTTATTTTAGTAGAGGAGCCATTAAAATCGATGAATCAAATAGAGAAAGATAAACTCATAGAATTTTATATAGATGTTGCAACTACTTTTGAACAAACAATATTTGTACTTACGAATAAAAAAAATATAGCAAACAAATTTAATCGAATTATTGAACTATAAAAGTAAAATATTTTGTGGAGAAAAGATGACAGATAAGCAAGCCTTAAAAAAAATAATGAATTTATTAAAAACATTAAAAAATGACATATGTTTAATTTTTACTTTTGCAATATTTTCGTCAATAATCAATGTTTTTATACCTTATGCTAATAGCAATATTGTTGATGAAGGACTGCTTAAGAATAATATAAATGAGGTTGTTAAGTATACAGTATTTTCTTTGATTTTATATTTAGAAGATAATTTTTTGACAATCTTAAAAGAAAAAAGAAGAATAAAAGCTTTATCAAAATTAAAATTTAATTTAGAAAAGGAGGCCTTTGAACATTTATTAAAAATAAAGATGAAATATCTTGAAGAGACTAATAGTATTGAAATATGGAATAACTTGAGCTTAGATATAAATAACATTGTGAGTATTATGGAAAGCAATTTTATGCTCGTAATTTCTCAAATATTTAGTTTTATAGGCGGAATAATAGGTTTATTTATTCTTAATTATAAATTGATTCTTTTAGTATTTGGATTTATACCAATAAAATGTATTGTAACATATTTCCTGACCAGAAAAAGAAAAGAAAAAATAAATGAATATATAGAAGCATCACAAAGGTATTCAAGCTGGTATGGAGATACTATTGGAGGGATTCGTGAAATAAAATTATATGGAATACAAGAGAATAAGAAAAAACAATTTATAAAAGAAAAAAGTTTTGTGATAGAAAAAGAAATTAAAATGACTATGGTAAATCAATGGAATAATATTGCGGATTCTGTATTAATGCAGGTGTTGTTGGCATTTATATATATTTGGGGAGCTAAATTAGTTTTTATATCGCAATTATCTGTAGGAAGTGTTTTTGCTTTTGTTACATATTGTGTTTATATAATAACTCCGGTTTCCACATTATTAAATATAGGGTATTGCATGGGGGGAATATTACCATCTGTAAAAAGGTATTCTTCTTTTATCGGAATAGAAGAAGAAAATTACAATTATAATATACGCATAAATGATATACATGATAAAATATCTTTTAAAAATATATATTTTACATATAAGCAAGAACAACAACTTCTAAAAAATATCAATTTTATTATTAAAAAAAACGAGAAAATAGCTATAATTGGATTAAATGGGTCGGGAAAGACAACACTAGTAGATTTACTTCTTAGAATTTTAGAACCGCAGAAAGGAACAATTTTATTAGATGACATAGATATAAATAAACTATCGTTGTTGGATTACAGAAAATTATTTTCGGTAGTATCTCAAAACATATATTTGTTTAATGATACAATTGCATATAATATAATGCTAGGCGATGGCCATGAAGATACTATTATGGAAGCTTGCCGAAAAAGTGGACTCGAAAATTTGGTTAAAGAGGTATCATTGGAATATAATGTTGGGGTAGGAGGAAACAGATTGTCATGTGGGCAAAAGCAAAAAATTGCTATGGCCAGAGCTTTGGCACAAAATAGACCAATAATTATATTTGATGAG
>ULJH01006015.1_pt1 | contig 40235 bp, 36 predicted proteins | sample 1950781 | NCBI WGS metagenome assembly ULJH01 (sample SAMEA4835462, study PRJEB28245) | human gut metagenome | biome: gut microbiome; material: fecal sample | place: Denmark | collected 2008 | reverse complement strand
ACGCTGGCCCACTCAAAACGTCATAGAGGCTCATTATGAATGATGAGGAAGGAGGATACAGATCCACAGACAACACCGGCCGTCTGGCCATCATGGGAAATGCCAACAACGACGACTATCTGGATAAAGAGGATCTTGCAACCATCGATGCGATACTCGACGGGACCGTGAATTCCGACGACTATCCCCTGGCGGATGCCAACAACGACGGAAAGGTCGACTCTGAAGACAGGAAGATGGTCGAGAGGATGATAGACCGCGAGGCCATGTCCATCTATTATGTGAACGGGAACGATGAGATCAAAAGCGTCAGCTACCCCTTGAACCGCACGGTCGTGGTCGGGACCAACGCCGCGCTGACCATGCAGGCGGTAGGTGCGGTGAAGGCCGGGAAAGTCGTAGGGATCACCGGAGAGGCCACCAAGGATTATTGCCTGTTCTCCGATTTCAAGGACCTTCCCAAGGTAAGTACCAGCCTCCTCGCGGCGGACTACGATGCCGTCACCAAGATAGGCAACGTGGATGCGATCATAACGATGTCCAGCAAATCCTACCTCAAGAACGAATCGACGTTCACCGAGGCAGGCATCGACGTCGTACGTATATCCTCCTCCGACGGAATGAAGGCCATCAGTGTGGCACTTACCATAGGCTACCTGCTGAATCTCGAAGAGATTGCCAACGAATACGCCAAATTCTGCGACAAGGTCATCTCGCATGTCACCGAGAAGAAGAACACCATCGACAGCGGCGATGTGAAGACCTGCCTGTGCGCCACGATGGCCAATTATGTCAGCGGGACCATATCCGATTTCTACGGCCTCACCACGATGTGCGGAGGAAACAATGTCGCCGATTGGTCCACTACCACCAAACAGTTCAATGACGGTGACGAGTGGCTTTTGAACGAAAAATACCACGTCGACGTATTCATCCACTTCCATAACTACAGCTACGACACGTCGGCGGACCTCTCGTCCATGTACAACACGTACCGCGAGAACTTCGATGCGATCCAGACCGTGAAGGATGGGAACTACTACATGATCAACGGGAACATGCCTGCCGTCGTCAGGCTCGCATACACCGCGTCGATATTGTATCCGGAGGTCTTCGGAGCCGATTACGGGGACATAGTCCACCAGGAATACATAGACAGTTTCATAGACAACCTCAGTTCCGAAGGATACAAGGTGACCGATATGAAATTCGTCCTGACCGACTCCGATTTCGGAATAACCTCGTGAAGGCGAGCGAATGACCGAAGATGCTGGGAAGGCCGATCTGAAAGAAGACTATCACAGATATGTCATGAGGAAGGCTCTGTTCACAACGGCCGTCCTAGCATCAATATTCATAATATCTGGGGTGGCTCTGACACTCGGCGGCAGGGACATAAGCTTCACTCAGGCGTACGGGATAATCTGGGACCACTTGACGGGGAACATCCCTGCCAAGGGTACCGAGGCGTTCTATGACGACTATGCGATATGGAACGTCAGACTCCCCCGCATAATCGTGGGTATCGTAGCAGGAGCATGTCTGGCAGTCGGTGGCGCCGCGATGCAATCCGCGGTCAAGAACCCCCTTGCAGACCCATACACGACGGGAATATCGTCCGGAGCCGTATTCGGGGTGTCCGTAGCGATCGTATTGGGATTCGGACTCGGCACCAGCATCGGGATGTACGGCCTGGTGCTCAACGCATTCATATTCGGAATGGTCCCCGCCGCAGTCATCATACTGATATCCAGATTCACGCATTCGTCGCCCGCCACACTCATATTGGCAGGGGTGGCGATGTCGTACCTGTTCAATGCGGCCAGCACTTTGCTTCTGATAGGGACGTCCTCCGAAAAACTTCAGGAGGCATACCTGTGGCAGATAGGTACGCTGGAGAATGTCAACTGGGACTATGTCCCGGCCATGGCCATCATAACCATCGTCGGCACCATATTCATGCTGCTGGTATCGCCTAAACTGAATCTTCTTACAACGGGGGATGCGAGTGCGAAAAGCCTCGGGATCGACCCGGAGACGTTCAGGATGGTTATCCTCGCAGTCCTTTCCGTAATGACGGCATCGGTAGTGGGATTTGTCGGCATAATCGGATTCATAGGTCTGGTATCCCCGCATATCGTAAGAACCATCATCGGAGCGGACAACAAATACCTGATCCCGGCCTCCGCCCTGTTCGGAGCGGCGTTCCTCCTGATAGCCGATCTCATTTCAAGACTCATAATCTACCCCGGCAGCATCGCCGTAGGGGTGGTAATGTCGTTCATAGGGGCCCCGATATTCCTGGCCCTCATCATCCGCTCTAGGAAGGAGATGTGGTAATATGGACCATTCTTCGGACGGATCCCTGACACATTTCAAGAACACATATTACAGATATCTATCCAAGAAAGTGACCTTCGTCATCGTATGCATCGTCGTGTCGGTGATAGCGATAGGTTTGGAACTGTCGATGGGCGCATATGAAATAGGATTCATCGATTCGTACAAGGCCCTTATCGACCACATCCTGGGGAATGTCCCTCCGGAGGAACTCGGAAAAGGGACGGACCAGATCGTATGGGACATACGCTTCCCCAGGGCGATAGCCGGATTCGCGGTCGGTGCAGGATTGGGCGTGTGCGGAGCTGCGATGCAAAGTTCCATGAAGAATCCCCTCGCAGACCCTTATACCACAGGGATATCCGCAGGTGCATCGTTCGGAGCCGCATTGGCGATAATATTGGGATTCAGCTTCCTTCCCGGTGCGTTCGGAGATACGGCCATAGTAATCAACGCATTCGTATTCTCCCTGATACCCGCGGCCATGATCGTCATCATATCGACGTTCAAAAAGGACGTGTCCCCCGCCACCATGATCCTCATCGGGATCGCGGTCATGTACTTCTTCACCGCGGCGACCACGTTCATGAAACTCACCGCATCCGAGGAATCCCTGTCCGAGATATATGTGTGGAACATAGGCACTCTCGGAAAATCGACCTGGGACAACATCTGGTTCCAGGTGTCTGCGGCCATCGTGGGCGTCGTAGCCATAATGCTCCTGTCCAAGAAACTCAACATTCTGGCTATGTGCGATAAAGACGCTGTGAGCCTGGGCGTGAATGCCAAACGCATAAGGCTCCTGTCACTGATCGTCGTATCCCTGGTGACCGCCACCCTCGTATCGTTCACCGGGACGATAGGATTCATCGGACTCGTAGCACCCCATGTCGCCAGGATATTCCTGGGATCCGATAACAAATATCTGATACCCGCATCCGCGGCGTTCGGGGCCATGCTTCTCCTGTGTTCGGATTGTGCCGCGAAATGCATAGGGACCGGCCTACCTGTAGGAGTGATCACTGCAGTCATAGGAGGACCGTTGTTCCTGTATATGCTGATCAAACAGGCGAAAAAATACTCGTGGTGAGCTTTTACCGCACCCCGACCAATCGCAGGCGATGGGCACTGTCGCCTGCGATATCAATTATTTGCTCCAAGGTCTTTGACCGCACCAGAGACATCGGAAAGAGCGGCGATGTCGCAGATATAACTAAAGGTAATGCTCCGAAATTAAACGTCTGGGTCATGTACGGCATTATATTATACAGCCCGGAAACTGAATAAAACGACCATTGCAAGAAACCCGATATCCTCCCGAGGACGGAGCCGCATCTGAGCACTCCCGGATCATCACCTCCATATGACGCCTACTGCAGCGGATTCGGACAGCTCGCGAATAGCCATACGAGTGCAGATCAGTCGGTGATCGCATCCCTCGGACACATGATATGCGAAAAAGATCGACTGGAACATTGCCCATATGTCTCGATCCCCGTCCTGATAGGATGGACAATACTGTATCGGCCCCTATGCCTGGAAGGATTATTCCGATACCTTACTCGAATCCAAGCCCTCACGGATTTGAAACTCCGATGGCCGGAAGATGACCATATGTGGTACGGATGGGGGATTCCGAAGCCTCCCTGAGGAGGCCTCAGAAGTTCTCGTGCTTCCTCTGCCTGTACAGGAAGTACAGGAACAGCGGACTGCCTATCAGAGCGGTTATGACCCCGACGGGAAGACCTCCCGGAAGCAGCCTGACCAAGGTGTCGCCCAGAAGGACCATCATCCCCCCTATGGTGGCCGACGCCGGGATCAGAAGTCTGTTGTCGTTACCGGTGAACAGTCTCGCTATATGGGGGGCCACGAGACCCACGAAACCTATGGTCCCGGTATTGCAGACCACCACCGCGATGGCCACGGATATCAGCAGGAAGCATATTATGCGCAGACGGACGGGATCGACACCCAGACTCTGGGACACCTTGTCTCCTGCGGTAAGGACGTTGATGTTCTTGGACAGCAGCATGAACGCCGTCAGGACCAGCAATGCGGCCGCCAGAAGAGGCAGGAGATCCTCCCACCCCACACTGCTCATGGTCCCGATACCCCATTCGTAGATCTGCTGAAGACTCTCATCGCTGGCATTGAACTTGATGAATGTACTGAACGAGGAGAACATGTACATCATCCCGATACCGACGAGGATCATCATCGTGGGACTCAGCTTCTTGAACGACGACACGAATATTATGGCCGCCGACGGGATCAGGGCGAACACGAACGCATTGACCATCGTCGCGGCATCTCCCCCTATGAACGGTATGATGCAGACGCCGTAGACCAATGCTACGCAGTACCCCAGCATGGCTGCGGAGGATATACCGATGGTATATGGGTCCGTAAGAGGGTTGCGGGTTATCGTCTGCATGACGGCACCGCTCACGGCCAATACGACCCCCACCAGTATCGACGCCACGGTACGGGGGACGCTCTGCTCCATGACCATGTAGTCCCTTATCCAACCATAGTAGTCGGTCGCCCTGTCGGGTATGTTTCCGCATATACGGTCCCATACTACGGCCCATGCCTCCGAGAACGACATTTTGAAATTGTTCACGGAAAGGGAATAGATCGCCAGGACCGCCATCACGGCGACGAACACGATGATGAACACCGTGCTGCGTCTCTTGCTGTTCAGATATTTCGTGGATTCTTCCGCGGTCATGGGATCACCACATGGTCCTCTTCTGTCTGATTATCAGATACAGGAAGATCGGGGCTCCGACGAACGAGGTCACCACTCCGACGGGTATGGCCGCCGAGACATCTATCGCCCTCGAGATGATGTCGCACCCGAGAAGGAACAGGGCCCCGAACGCAGCGGTGGCGGGGAGGGTGTATTTGTTATCGGAACCGAGTATGAGCCTCACGATATGGGGGACGACGAGACCGACGAATCCTATCACTCCCACGTAGCTGATCACCACCGTCGCCATGAGGGACAGTATGCACAGACACAGGATACGGAGGTTCTCCACATCGAGACCCATTGATTTGGCGGTCTTGTCATCCAACGACATGAGGTTGAGCTTGTTGGCCAACGGCAGGACTATGAGAAGCCCGGCCAAGGTTATCAGGAAGATCAGAGGTATGGCATCCCAGGTAAGGTCTGCCAAGGAACCGATCTGCCATATGTACACCATGTGCAAAGTCGCCGCATCGGTCGTTATCAGCAGAAGCGATGTCAGCGAATTGAACAGATACGATACGGCGACCCCGGCCAATATGAGCGACGCGGGCGATTTTTTGAAGAATGGGGCCATCAGGACGATGACCACCACCGGGACCATGGCGAAGATCATGGCGTTTATCACGACGCCTATCCCTTCGATCCCTCCGCTCCCGACGGCCAACCCGAGCACTATGGCAACCGCCACCCCGAAAAGGGCACCGGACGACACACCTGTCGTATACGGGTCGGCCAACGGGTTCTTCATGACGCTCTGCATGACGGACCCCGCCACGGCCAGGGATACACCTGCGATTATGGCGAACAGGGCACGGGGGACGCGATACTCCCAGACGATCCTGTCGTCGAACCACTCCTGCGAATTGGTGGGGTAGACGATCCCGTTCACATGGTCCCAGAACAAAGAGTAGACCTGGTCTATGGAAAGGCTCCGGGTACCTACGCAAAGAGACACCCAGAACAGGATGAATACCAGTATTATCGAGACGGAGATGAAGACGACCTTCCTGAAGGTGTAGTGGCCGTATTCCTTCTTCATCTGTGTACTTTCATCATTGTCGCCCATATAGAGACCGTCCGCCCAAAAGGAAGTTGTACCGGGGGCCCTCCCCCGGTAATAGGTTTCAGGCCGGAGCCGAGTTGCAGCAGATCAGCAGGTCCGATGCGACCAGTTTCGTATTGTCGCCGTTGAAGAAATCGGTGATGAAGGTCTGGTGCACACCGTCGGCCCAGCTCTCGCTCAGTTCCCCGAGGACGGAACCATACATCGCATATGCGGCGTAAGCGACCCTTACGGGCACGGGCGCCGCACCGCTGATCATGATCTGACTTCCCTCCTCCTCGTAGTGGGACCATGCGGCGAAAGCCGAAGTATAGGTGTCCCAATACGTCTTGGCGCTGGCGGCGGAGGTTCCGTATCCGAGGGCGGTCCTGATATGGACGATGTAGTCCCAGTCGTAGAGGGAGGTGTTGAATACGCTTCCGTGGTCCACCACCTTGATACTGGTGCTCGAACCGAATCCGCTGTAATCCGCGAGTCCGAACTCCGCACCTGCGACATCGAGGACCGCCTGGTAATCGGAGTTTCCGGAGGAGATGTATCCGTTCATGGAGGATGCCACCGCCTTCACCTTCTTGTCTTCGGGAAGGGTGGAGACGGCGTCCTTGATGGTCTTCATGGTGGAATCGTACAGATCCACAAGATCGGATGCCCTGCTCTCCTTCTGGAAGAGGAATCCGAGGAGGAGTATGGAATGGGTGTATACTTCCTTGTCCACAGAGGCGGCCGCCACCCTGACGACATCCACGCCGGCGGTCTCGAAGGCCGATTCGTTGGTAAGGTACGTCCTGTTCCAGTCGCTGAGGACGCATGTGACCCCTTTCTCCGCGATGACGTTGGAGGATCCCGCCTTCCCGTCCTCGAAAGTGATGGAGGTGGACGATGTACCGAGCTTGACGGTCTTGGAAGTCTTCAGATAGGTGCTCCCGAAGAGGGTGGAGTCGTTGCTGGATCCGTATGACGCACCCTTGATCTCGTCGATGATACCGATCATGTAGCACATAATGAACGAGTTGGCCGACCCAGTCATGATGGCGGCGGAGACAGGATATTGGGTGGATACGCGCTCCATATCCATGGTAGAATCCCCGTCGACGTCATGATAGTTTATGTGCCAGACGGTCACGGATTCCTTGTTGATGATCTTCTTTACGACCTCTATGTCCTTGTCGTCTATCACACCATCGTTATTCGCATCGGCAAGAGGCGCATCCTTCAAAGCCACGCGTCATCGATCGCTTTCTCTATGACGTCGATGTCCTTGCTGTCTATGACACGGTCACCGTTCGCATTACCCAGAACCTTTAGCTCCGCACCCTCCATGGATGCAGGGCTGTCGACGTCGTCCTTGTTTCCTACGACGGCGTACACTCCCACGGAGGCGGCCACCAATACAGCGACGATGGCCACCACATAGATTGCTTTCTTTTCCATTGGATCAACTCAATGATGTTGGCATATACATCCAATATGGAATTTAAACATTTGGAGCATACATCCAACTAATTCAATCCAACTTAACTCCTGCCCATGCTGGCGTCTTGAAAGGGCCGATTTAAAAACCACATTAGTAAGGATTAAATACTAAATCTCAATAAGGAGGATTAGTCGTCCCGGTAGTGTAGTGGCCTATCATGAGGCCCTGTCGAGGCCTCGACCTGGATTCGAATTCCAGCCGGGACGCCAATTCTTCTGAAAATCAATTCTCTGGGTCCTTCCATCACATTCCTTTCCGATAGTTAGGAATTGAAAAAGGTATCAGTGTGCGACCCCGTGGAGAAGAACAGTGTGCTTTCCCGTCTTACTGTCGACGGAAAGCTCTGCGTCCACGTTGAATACCGCCTTCATATTCTCAGGCGTCAGAACCTCTTCCGGAGTACCGCAGCACATGACGCGATGGTCGTGGATCATGGCTATCCTGTCGCAATAGCGAGATGCCATAGGAAGATCGTGGGAGACTATGACGACGGTCAGGCCTTTCTCCCTCGAGAGTCTGTGTACGAGATCCAGGACCTCGAACTGCATGTTCACATCCAGATGGTTCGTGGGCTCATCCATGAGCAGGTATCTGGGAGTCTGTGCCAGTGCCCTTGCTATGATCACCCTTTGCCTCTCCCCTCCGCTCATCTCGTTTATGTGGAGATCCCTCATATCGTAGAGACCGACGTCCTTCAGGGCCTGGTCCACTATCTGCAGATCGGATGAACTGTCCCCTTCGAACTGCCTCTGGAAAGGCATCCTCCCCATGGCCACTATGTCCCTTACGGTGAATGAGAACCTGATCTCGTTCGCCTGGGGTACGGCCGCGACGATCTTGGCTATGTCCTTCTTGGCCATCTCCGAGACGTCGCTCCCATCCACCACGACGGATCCCGAATTCGGTCTCAGATTACGATTGAGATTCTTCAGAAGTGTAGTCTTCCCACACCCGTTAGGACCCAGTATACCGAACACCTCGCCGGACCTTATCTCGAGGGAGGCCCCGTCCAAAACCGGCTTCTCCCTGTATCTGAACTCCAGATCACGGACCTCGAACGTCACGACCAACCCACCTCGCTTTTCCTCCTTCTGAGGAGATAGATGAAGTACGGTGCCCCCACGAGTGCTGTCAACACCCCTATGGGAAGGACGCCGTATTCCGGTGCCACGACATGTGCCAGATAATCGCACAATATCAGGAATGCGGCTCCTCCCAAGGCACTTACGGGCAGCAGGGTGCGGTTATCGGGACCCAGGATTATACGGAATATGTGCGGGATGATCAGACCGACGAAACCGATGGCACCTACGAACGATACGGCGGCCGCGGTGACTACGGTCGATGCGATGAGCAGTATGAGACGAGTCTTCCCCACCTCTATACCTAGATCCATCGCATGGGAATCCCCGATCATTATCGCGTTAAGACTCTTCGAATAGCAGGACATCACGGCGATCCCTATGAACACCATCGGGGCCACCACTGCTATCTCCCCCCAATCCGCACGGCTTAGACTCCCCATGCTCCAGAAAACTATGTCCTCCATCTTGTCCCCGGCTATGAAGGTCAGGAATGAAACCACGGCGGACATCATGGAAGAGATGGCGATACCGGTCAGAAGGAGGGTCTCCGTATGGGTGGAACCCCCTACATGGGCGACACCGTAGACGAGGAACATAGTGGCAAGACAGGTGATGAACGCCAGCAAAGGCGTGGCCACGGCCATGGGGATGAACGGGATGGTGAAAATCAGTCCGATGGCCGCTCCCAAGGATGCCCCAGATGAAAGACCCAGTATGTACGGGGAGGCCATAGGGTTACGGAAGACCGCCTGCATGACGCAACCGCATGCCGCCAGACCGGAACCCACCAATGCTCCGATGGCCACCCTCTGTGCATTGTCTTTGACGAGGATGTTGTTCGCCCACGTACCGTTCCCCATGATGACGTCCACGACGTCGCCGAAGGATATGCGGTACGTGGCCCAGGTGAGGTCGTAGATCACCGCTATCACGAGTATGACCAAGACCACTACTGTGCAGACCAGCAACCTGCGTTTCCTACCTGGTGTTCCGAACATGTTGGATTACCGTCAATTCCTCGAACGGATAAATAACAGTACCCCGACGGCTGCGATTATGGCGGCCGCCCCGATACCTACATACAGCATCACGCTGCTGTCGCCGTCACCTTTGTCGGCATAATACGCTTCCAGCGTCCCGTCGACCGCATCGGGATGCATCACGTGGGCCACCGCCTTTAGTCCGTCCGCGGCTGCGGGGTCGTAATTGTTCCAGGTCTTGAGCATCTTCACGATACCATGGTTACCCTGGTCCCCTCCCATGACCTCGTCTATGAACTTGTCGAAGGTCCCCTCGTACGTATCGAAGTAAGGACTGTCGATGAATATCAACGCATCCGGGTGATTTGAAAGGAGTTCGACGATCTTCATCTGGTTGTATACGGTGTCCTTGCCTGCGGAACTCCCTATGTTGTTTCCTCCTGCGGCTTCCAACAGGGCTACGGCTATGGAACCGGACACCCCTATCCCCCACCCTTTGGAACTGGAATACCTGAGGAATATCGCATCCTTCTCCTCCTCGGATGCCACTGCCGCAGTCACCTCGTCGTATGCGGACATCATCGATGCGGTGAGATTGGATGTACTTCCGGTTATGTTCTCGATATCCCTCACACAGCTGACGATCGCATTGTAATCGACGATACTGCCATAGAACGGAACGTAACGGAACCCCTCCTTCATGAGTTCCGCACGAAGTCCGCTGTTGCCGTCGGAACCCACGAAATCCGTCTTGTAGGTCGTCAGTATGACGGTATCCGTCGCAATGTCGAAACCGTTTTCCCCGGCATGGACTATATTGGATTTCAAAGCGGACGTGTCATTGTATGTGGTGGTCCACACATTGGCCGGGCGTTCCAACCCCTTGTCGTCGAAGGCGACTGCCCCATACTGATCGACCGCATAGATCTTCTCCGCCATGCCGGACTCTATGATGGTGAGGGTGGCGGCATACCCTGTCACGATTATGTGTTCCGACGCCGCCGAATATGTGAAAGTCTTTCCAGTGGAATCCGTTACCGTGAATCCTTCATCCGCATCGGAGGAGTCGCTTACCGCTATGCCGCCCGAGACGAGTGCGGAAACAAGGACCAATGCGATCATTGCCTTCATATTGCCTGTCATTTCGATCACTGAAACAGCATCGTGCTGAATACAAGGCCGATGTAAGCCATCGTTATAAACTCTTGTACACATTTATACGATTTCGTGTTACTAAATGACATCTTATTTTTAAAATAATAACACTTAAAAAGATTTTAACATGGAAACCTTTAAACCCCTCATATAAATAGAGAAAATCATGCGCTGGATGCTCAGAAGCAAGATCCACAGGGCCACGGTGACGGAGGCCAGGCTCGACTACGAAGGCAGCATCACGATAGATGCCGACCTCGTAGACAGATGCGGGATGTGGGTCGGCGAGAAGGTGACCGTTGCGGTCGTCGAGACCGGTGCACGTTTTGAGACCTACATCCTCCCCGGGGAAAGAGGTTCCGGCATCATCGCACTCAACGGGGCCGCAGCCAGGCTCGCATCCGTAGGGGACAAGGTCATAATAATGGGATACGAGCTCACCGACGAGCCCATAAAGGCCAAGGTGGTCCTGGTGGACATGGACAACAAAGTGGCCAAGGAGCTCACGTACTGATGTACTGCGTATACTCCGACGGGGGATCCAGAGGAAACCCGGGACCTTCCGCCTATGCCATCGTCGTGACCAAGGACGGGAAGACCGTCCACGAGCATGCCGAGTTCCTAGGGGTGCATACCAACAACTATGCGGAGTACCGCGGGCTCATAGCAGGGATATCCAAGGCCCTGGAGCTGGGTGCGGACGAGGTCGAGTTCGTCATGGACTCCCAGCTGGTGATAAGGCAGATGACGGGTCAGTACCGTGTCAAATCCCCGGACATGCTGGCACTTCATGAGGACGCTAAGAACCTCGCATCGATGATCCCCAAGGTCACGTTCACCAACGTCAGACGTTCCGAGAGACTCATCCCCCGTGCGGACGCCCTCCTCAACGCCGAAATGGACAGGCATTCCGGCCAATAAGGGTCGTTTTTATTAAGAAAATAGGGCCTAGCATAGACTATGATGGACCGCCCGTCTTCATCGGTATCCTCCGACAAGGAGGTATGTGCCAGATTCTCGAAAGCATACGAACTTCTGAAGGAGGACGGGCACGATCCGCAAGCGATAGAGCTGCTGCAGAAGAACGTCCTGAAGAACTGTACGTCGTCGATAGTCCTGTTGGGAGACGTCTATTCACAGGGGGACGAGACCGAAAGGAAGGAGTCGATCAAACTATTCCGTAAGGCCGCGGCCCTCGGAGACAGTTCCGGAATGAGGAATCTTGGTTACTGCTATGCCGTAGGGATCAATGTGGAGAGGGACAAGGAGGAAGGTGCCAGATGGTACACGGAATCCGCCGAGGCGGGAAACGCCCGCGCCATGTGTAACATCGGGGTCATGTACGACTTCGGGAACGGAGTCCCGCAGGACCGCGACAAGGCCTTCGGATGGTATCTGAGATCGGCACAGGGCGGATGTACCAGGGGGATGACGAATCTGGGCGAGTTCTATCTGTACGGCAAGGGAACGGAGAGGGATCTGGATGAGGCCGAGAGATGGTTCAGGGAATCGAACAGTCCGCGTGCGATATACCATCTGGCGGAGATCTACCTCGACGAGAAAAATGACACCGAGAGAGGCATGACATTCCTGCGGCTGTCCGCCGAAGCCGAGTACTCCAAAGCACTGTACAGATACGCCACCATCGTGGAGGAGGACGACCCCGAATGTGCCAAGGAGATGTATCTGAAGGCCGCATCCAAAGGGAACTCTGACGCCAAGAAGAAACTCGAGGCCCTCGGGATCCCAGTCCCTGAATCCCGCATGGCCAAAAAGAAGAAGGAAAAGAAGACCTCTTGACGGAAATCCTATGACGGGGATCGGGCCTCCCCCGTCTCGATCCCGCCATGGATATGGCGGACGGGATCATCGGCCGACGATATCCCCCACCTGTGTGGAGTCCGCATCAGTGGTCTATCATATCGTTCTCCTTCAGATGCATCTTCTGCAGTTCCTCGTCCGGGATCGGATCCTGGAGGATCACGTGCGGCCTTCCTCCGTCGTCAATCACTCTGCAATTCATGCCGTAGACGTAACGGATAAGATCCTCGGTGATGACGTCTTCGGGCGCACCGACCTTGTATATTATCCCCGGAGTGGACATCACCACGACCTTGTCCGCAAACCTGCACGACACGTTCAGGTCGTGACTGATCATGATCACAGTTATGCCCTTCTCGTGGGACAACTCCTTCATGAGTTCCGTCACCTGTACCTGGTGTCTGATATCCAGATTAGCGGTCGGTTCATCCAATATCAGTATGTCCGTGTCCTGTGCCAGACCCCTGGCCAAGGCCACCTTCTGATGCTGTCCTGCCGAAAGTTCGTCGTAGTTGCGAAGTGCCAGATGGGTGATGTTCAGTTCCTTCATCACCTCGTACACCGCATGCAGGTCCTCCTTGGTGGATTTCCTGGTACGATACGGATGCCTTCCCATCAGGACCGTGTCGAGGACCGACATGGAGAAATCATCCGATGAAAAGGCCGGGACATACGCCACCTTGGTCGCCAACTCCTTTAGACTGTATTCGCCCACAGACCTGCCGTCGACCGATACGGACCCTTCCGTAGGCTTCAGCAACTGGTTTATGCATTTGACCAACGTGGACTTCCCGACCCCGTTGGGTCCGATTATGCAGACAAGCCCGGGGTCCGACAATTCGAGGTTGATCCCGTGGAGGATCCTCGCCTCGTCCGAGTAGTTGAAGTATACGTCTTCGAACTTCAGATCCACCATCACCACACCTCCTTCTTCTTTTTGATCAGGAGATACAGGAACAGAGGTCCTCCGATGAATGCGGTGATCACTCCGACGTTCAATATCGTAGGCGCTATGATCGTTCTTCCGATGAGGTCGCATGCTACGAGCAATGCCGCTCCGGTCGCCATCGATGCGGGCATCAGGTATCTGTTGTCCGATCCCATGATCATCCTGCACATATGCGGACACACCAGTCCGACGAATCCGATGATCCCTGTGAAGCTCACAATGGATGCGGCCACGAGGGAGACGATCAGAAGACACAGCAGCCTGAGATGGTCTGCATTCACCCCCAGCGATCTGGCACTTTCATCCCCTGCGGAAAGGACGTTGATCTTATGCGCAAGAGAGTTGAGTATGACCGACCCGGACAGGACGAATATCAGCATCACCGTGAGCGATTCCCAGCTGGTACTCTCCAACGACCCGACCTGCCACGAATACACCGCGGCCAGGTCGTCAGGGTTCGCAAGCAGCATGAGGACCGTGGTCATGGCGTTGAAGATATACATCACCGCTATTCCGCACAGGATTATCATGGTGGATGACGCACGCCTTACGCTGGAGATCGTCATTATGAGGAACATCGGTATGAGGGCGAAGATGAACGCATTGATGACTATGGAATAATTGCCGCCGATTATGGTCAGACCCGCTACCATGGCGAGGGTGGCACCGAACGACGCTCCGGAGGATATACCTGTGGTATAGGGGTCCGCCAGCGGATTCTTCATAGTGCTCTGCATGACCACACCGCAAAGAGCCAGACCGGCCCCGGCCACGATCCCGGTGCATATGCGGGGAAGCCTTATGTCGAAAATGACGAAATCCTTCATGGATCCGTCGCTGCCGTTGAGGAGGTGGTCTATGACGATGCCATACGACTCCCAGAACCCGATGTCGTACGACCCTATCGTCATGGACACCCCGGATATCGCCACGGTGATGAGGATGCATGCGACAATGAACAGGATCTTTATGGAAGTGATGTGCCTGTACTTTGAAATTAACTCTTCCTCGCCGATCTCCATGACACCCGGATCGTCTTCGGGACACGGAACGGTCTTCGATTCTTTCCTACGGGATCTCAAAATATCACCCATCGGTTAAGTCAGGTCGGCGGCTTGAGGCCGCCGACCCGTTTCAGGCACTTCCGGGTATGTAGTAGAAGTGGTTCGGGTTGTAGGTATAGCCCTCGACATCCGTGTAGTCGTCGATGTATTCCTTGATCATTCCGTCGACATCCACGTCGATATCGGGGAACAGGATCTTGGCCGCTATGGCATATACCAGGCAGAACGGGAGTTCGTAGTTTATCATGACGATATCCTGGTTCTTCACAGCATCCAGAGCGGATATCTTTCCGGTGGACAAGGATGAGTAGAACGTGTTGTACTTCTCCTTGACCTGTTCATCCGAATAGTTGAGGTACATGTAAGGGGTGTAGATTATGAGGTCCAGGTCGTTATGCTTGTTTATGTCCTCGGCATAAGTGGGGACGGAACCTCCCACCTTCGAGGTGTCGGTTATTATGGTGTTCCCGATGTTGGTGGCACCGATCTTGGTCAGAGTGGTGGCCACTCCGTCGGCCTGGGCACCGAAGTATGTCGCACTGGAGACGTTGAGGAAAGAGGTGCTGCTCTTGTCGGATATCTTGCTGAGTTCCGAACCCACCTTGCTTTCGACGGAATCCATCCACCTAACGAATTTCTCCGCACCTTCGTCGGCATCGGTGAAGAAACCGATCATGAGGGCTCCGTTGGCGTATCCTCCGTTCTCCCAACTGGCAAGACGGAGTATGGTCTTACCGGCATAGGACGTGGCTCCGGAATCCACGTTGGTCAGGTAGTACTTCTCGCTCCCGGCGTATATGGCATCCGCATCCGATTTCGCGATGCTTTCGAGGTCCGGGGTTTTCCTGTCACCTACGGACGGGAGAGAGGCGAACGCCTTGTACATGTATTGGCTGTCAATATTGGTCGCATATTGGGTTGGCATAATCGTTGGTTGCCACGACCCTGTCGGAGATCCCGACGCCCATACATATGTCCAACACCCTCTGGGTGTTGACCACGATGAGCTTATTCACGGGATACACGGCATCGCGGATGTCGTTGTTGACCGTGATGTACTTCACGGTCATGGACTCCTTCTCGCTGTCGGCCTTGCCGGAATTCGACTTCTTGAGATCGATCATTTTCTGCACAAGACCCAGATCGGTCTCGTCCACCTTCCCGTCGTTGTTGGCGTCGGCCATCTGGTCATAGGTGTTGCTGGAGATCATCTCTTTGATCTTCGTGACGTCGTTGTCGTCAAGGTAATCGTTCTTATCCGCGTTTCCGAGCACCTGCAACCTGCAGTCGGAGTTGCTGGAGTAGTACCCTTTGTCATCATCATCGTTGTTGAGAAGGACTACTGCAGAAGCACCTGCCACGACCACGATCGCAGCCGCTAAAATAGCCAGGATCTTCATATTTTGCACATTAATCACTCGGATGTATCATCCAATATGTCATTAGCCAGATGCTATTAAAACGTATTGGATGCATAATCCAATAATCAAGCCAACTCAATTGCTCTGCCTCAGAGCATACAGCGACAGCAGGTAGAACGCCGCCCCGTACACCAGCAGTACCGCCAACGAGATCCAGGGGAAGGACCAGTCCAGGGCGGCGGCCCTGATACATTCCGACGTATGAGTCAGAGGAAGGATCTCGATGACCCATTTGGCGACGTCCGGCAGGGCATTCAGAGAGAACATGGTCCCGCACAGGAACGTCATCGGAAGGATGACGAAGCTGTTGAACAGATTCATGTGGGGAAGGTCCTTGACCAGCATCCCCGCGGCCACCCCCAGAAGGGAGAACACTACGCACGAGAGGACCATGCACAATATCAGCCCCACGGTCACATGCAGGTCGTCGCTCATAAAAAGACCCAGTATCAGCAATATGGTGCCGCACATCATGCCCTTGGCCATACCCAGCACGGCCTTGCCGAAGATTATACCCGTCTTGGACACGGGACACAGCATCATCTCGTCGAAGCTCTCGTAGAACCTCTTCTGGACCATCAGTTTGTTGGATATCGTGGTGAAGGAAGAGGACAGGGTCGTGAGCGCTATGACCCCCGGGATCACGAACGCTATGTAGTCCACGCCCTCCATGGTCACCCCCTTCCCGAGCCCGTAGCCGAACGCCACGAGGTAAAGAAGGGGCGTCACCAATGATGTGGCCAACAATACCCAGACGTTCCTTTTCAGATAGTACAGGTCCGAAAGGGCCACACGATATATGTCGTCAAGAACGTTGTTCATAACCTCAGCGCCTTCTCCAAAGCCTTCACGTTCGTCCTGCCGGTCTCTTCCAGGAACACGTCCTCCAGATGCGTCCCCCTGACGACCCCGTTCCTGTCCTCCACCGTGTCGAAGAAGGCCTTGGCCTCCTCCCTGGTGTCGAAGAACCTGTATTGGCGCCTCCCGTCGTCGGAATCGTATTCCACGGTGTACTTACCCAGACGGCAGCACAGCTCCCTGGGGGTGCCGCTGTCCCTGATCTTCCCGTGGCCGATTATGCTCACCCTGTCGCACAGGGACTCGGCCTCGTCCATGTAGTGGGTGGTGAGGAAGATGGTGGTGCCGTTCCTGTTCATGATGCGGATCATATCCCAGAGCATGTGCCTCGACTGGGTGTCGAGACCTGCGGTGGGTTCGTCGAGGAAGAGGACCTTCGGCCTGTGCATGAGGGCGCACACTATGGCGGTCTTCCTCTTCCATCCGCCGGAGAGCTCCATGGGGGTCTTGTCCAGATACGGTGTCAGGCCGATCATGTCGCAGAGCTCCTCCATACGGGGGCCGATATCCTTCCTGGGTATCTTGTGGAGCATGGCACGACAGATTATGTTCTCCCTTACGGAGATGTCCTTGTCCAAGGCGATGTGCTGCTGGACCACCCCGATCAGACGGCGGGCCTCGTCCGCATGGGCGTCCGTACGGTACCCTCCGACCGAGATACTTCCCTCGGAGGGCTTCATCATGGTGGTCAGTATCTTCACCGTGGTGGTCTTCCCTGCCCCGTTGGGTCCCAGGAATCCGTAGATCTCCCCTTCCGCCACATGGACATCTATATGGTCGACCGCTGTGAAATCACCGAATCTGACGACAATACCCTCTGCATCAATCACATAATCTGGCACATTACCACCGGGATGAGGGGCCGGAGCCCCCGGGTGAAAAACGATTACCTGCCCATGGTGTACAGCATGGCGTTTATGATGGCGGCGCCGATGTTGCTTCCGCCCTTCCTGCCTTTGGCGACGATGTAGGGCACGTCATCGGTCATGATGAGCTCCTTGGACTCCACGACGTTGACGAAACCGACAGGGACACCCACTATGAGTGCGGGCCTGAGACCCTCCTCGTTTATGAGCCTGTGGAGTTCGATGAGGGCGGTGGGGGCGTTGCCGATCACGAAGATGGTCGGTTTACCCAGTTTGGCCCCCCTCTCCATACAGACGGTGGAACGGGTGCATCCCCTGGACTTGGCCTCCTCGACCACGTCCGGGTCGCTGATGTAGCAGTGGACCTCCCCTCCCAGCGAGGTGAGCTTGTTCTTGTTTATGCCTGCGGCCGCCATCTTGGTGTCGGTCACTATGTCCGCACCGTTCTTCAGGGCCTCCACACCGATCTTCGCGGCATCTTCGGAGAAACAGAGATTGTCCGCATAATCGAAATCCGCCGAAGTGTGTATGCATCTCTTCACTATGGAGAACTCGGGTTCGGGCCAGGTGCGGCCTCCGAGCTCCTTGGTTATCGTCTCCATGCTCTTGGCCTCGATCTCGCGGGGCGTCAGTATCTCGAAAACCATTTCTCTCACTCCTTATATCCATCAAAAGCGTTTGGTCTCCCTGTATCCTCTGGGAGTGATCATGATCCCGTCCTTCACATAGGTCCGGGAATTTCCGATGACCACGGTGCAGAACATGTCCACGTCGGCCTCCTTCAGCTTCCCGAGGGTGGTGACGGTCTTGCTCTGGTCCTTCCTCCCGGCCTGTCTCACGATCCCTACGGGGGTCTCCGGACTGCGGTACTTCAGAAGGATGTCCGTCGCCTGACCGAGGTACTCGGTCCTGCCGTGGCTCTTGGGGTTGTATAATGCGATCACGAAATCGGACTGACCGGCGCAATCGACCCTCTTCATGATGCTCTCTATGGGGGTCATCAGGTCGGAGAGGCTGATGAGTGCGGTATCGTGCATGAGGGGTGCACCGAGAATGGCGGCACTGGATGAGGCGGCCGTGACACCGGCCACGGACTCTATCTCTATGTCCGCGCCCATCTCGTCCGCCAGCTCGTAGATGAGTCCGGTCATCCCATATATCCCGGAATCGCCGGAGCTGACCATGGCGACGTTCTTCCCGGAAAGGGCGTCCTCGATGGCCATCCTGCACCTGTCGACCTCCTTCATCATCCCGGTGGCCTTGTACTCCTTGTCCGGGAAGAACTCCTGGAGGAGCTTCACATAGGTCGTGTATCCCGTGACTATGTCAGCGGATTCTATGGCGTGCACGGCACGGAGGGTCATGTCCTCCTTCCCGCCCGGACCGAATCCGACCACTGTCAGTCTGCCTGCCATCTCAATCGGTCCCCTTGCGGTATCCTGTGGTGAAATGACTGTCATAGAGCTTCGAGAGCTCGAACTCGTCGCCCAGGAATCCTCCCACCATGGTCATGGCGGTCTTCTCGATCTTGTTTTCCTCGACCAGCTTCGCCATGGTCTCTACGGTGCCGTAGAGGATCTTCTGCTCGGGCCAGCTGGCCTTGTAGACGACGGCCATGGGGCAGTCGGGCTCGTATCCGGCCTCCATGAGGGTCTTGGTCAGCTCGTCCATGAACCCGACGCTCAGGAAGATGCACATGGATGCATGGTGGGCGGCGAGGTCCTTCAGCTTCTCCTTCGGGGGGACGGGGGTTCTGCCCTCCATCCTGGTGATGATGACGGTCTGCGAGACGCTGGGAAGTGTAAATTCTTTTTTTACGGCGGCGGCGGAAGCACAGAACGAGGATACGCCGGGGATGACGTCGTACTCTATGCCCTCGGCGTCCAGCCTGACCATCTGCTCCCTTATCGCCCCGTATATGGAGGGGTCCCCGGTGTGGACGCGGACGACCTTCTTGCCCGCCTTGACCGCAGGGATGACGACGTCCATGACCTCGTCGAGGTTCATGTATGCGCTGTCGTACACGACGGCGTCCTTCTTCCTGCCGTCCAGGACGGCGGGGTTCACGAGGGATCCGGCGAATATGATCACGTCCGCCTGGTCGATCAGCCTCTTTCCTTTGATAGTTATGAGTTCGGGGTCTCCGGGACCTGCTCCGATGAAATGCACCATCTCCATTCAGTTCACCTTCTTCTTGATAAGGACGGTCGTGAAGTAACCGTATTTCCTGTCGGTCTCCAGAGGACCGACGTATTCGTCTTCCATTCCGATGTTGCTCATGACGGTCGCATTGGATAGGGGGATGCCCTTGCGCCCCATCATGTCGGCGATCTCGCGGATGGATGCGAACGCCTTCATAATGACGATGTTGTCGATGCAATCCACGGCCTTCTCCACCTTCCCGATGTCATGTTTGGCCATGGATAGGACTGCGAGACTCTCCTCGCCGATCATCAGGGGAAGCCCGGCCTTCGCGGCCCCGTGGCAGAACGAGGGGATCCCGGGGACGACCTCGGTCTCGTACCCCCTGCCCCTGACCTCCCGGTCGAGGTACATGTATGTGCTGTATACGGCGACGTCGCCGAGCGTGATCATGGCGATGTCCTTGCCCTGGTCGAGCATTCCGCAGATCCTGTCGATGTTCTCGGCACGGCATCTCTTGCGGACCTCGTCGTCGGGATTCATGCTGAACAGGAGTTCGACGACCTCCTTCCCGGAGATGTCCACCTTCTGCTTTATGATCTCGAGGGCGGTACCGTCCTCCCCGGGTTTCTTGACCGGGTATGCGATGACCTGCGCACCGTCAAGGAGCTCCTTCGCCCTGATAGTCATGAGGCCCGGATCGCCCGGACCTACGCCTATGCCGTAGAGTTTTCCTTTCATTTTTCACACTACCTATATCGAATATGTTTTCAGGCCTCAGACTTCTCTTTCTCGACGAGTCCTTTGGCCTCTTCCTGCTTCTTCCTGATGGCGGCCGCCATCACGGGCGACCTGACGCGTTCGACCATGTCGGCCGACTCATCCATCGGAATGGCGTCTTTGAGTATCACATGAGGTCTGCCGTCGTCGTCCACGATCTTGGACTCCACCCCGTAGACCACCTTGAGGTTCTCCTCGTTTATGACATGGTCCGGGGTACCGACATCGTATATGTGCCCCTGATGCATCATGATCACCTCGTCGGAGAACTTGGCGGCGATATTGATGTCGTGGCTTATCATGATTATCAGTATGCCCTTCTCGACCGAGAGCCTCTTCAGCATCTTGGTCACATCCAACTGGTGCCTCACGTCGAGGTTCGAGGTCGGCTCGTCGAGAAGGAGGACCTTCGGCTCCTGGACCAGACCCCTGGCCAGCATGACCTTCTGATGCTGTCCGGCGGAGAGCTCGTTGAAGTTCCTCATGGCGAGATGGGATATCCCGAGCATCTTCAGTGTGTCGTACACGATATCGAGGTCGTTGTCGAGGGACTTCCACTTGCTGTGGGGATGCCTCCCCATGAGCACGGTGTCCACGACGGTGAGGGGGAATGTGTCGTTGGCGGAATACGGAACGTATCCGACCTGCTTGGCCATGTCTTTGATGGTGATCTCCTTGACATCCTTGCCGTCGAGCATGACGGTACCGGAAGTGGGGGTCAGGATCTTGTTTATACAATGTATAAGAGTTGATTTCCCCACCCCGTTGGGCCCCATGATGGAGACGAATTTAGGACCGGAGAGGTCCAAGGTGATATCGTTCAGTACTGGTGTGCTGGAGTATCCGAACTCCAGGCCGTCGATCTTGATCTGCATTTCCGACCCTCGGTTTTTGAGTTGGATATAATATCCAATTAAGACTAGAACGCAGACGGGTTATTAATTTGTTATTGTGACGGCAAAGGCCCAGAACGATATGGAACCGCCTTCATTCAAGTACTGATTTATACTATGGATGTATCATCCAATTCAGATATAAGGACGTGATTTAACGGAAGACGACTACATAATCGCGGTAGACGGTCTTGTCAAACGCTACGGTGACAAATCAGCCATCGACGGCGTTAACATGAGAGTGAAGAGAGGGGAGATGTATGCCTTCCTGGGCCCCAACGGCGCAGGGAAGACCACCACCGTAAGGGTCTTGAGCACCCTTACCGGGTTCGACGAAGGCTCCGTCGTCATAGACGGGCATAACATCGTGGAGGAGCCGAGGGAGGCCAAGGCCGCCATCGGCGTCATCCAGCAGCACATCTCCCTGGACAAGGACCTCACGGTCTGGGAGAACATGATGTCCCATGCCCTCTACCAACAGATGCCTAAGGAGGACCGCAAGAAGAGGATCGACCAGCTGTCCGAGTACATCGGGCTGGGAGAGTACTACAATTACAAGGTCGATAGCCTTTCCGGCGGATGGAAGAAGAGGGTCGCCATCGTATGCGCCCTGGTCCACAGCCCCAAACTGCTTTTCCTGGACGAGCCCACGGTGGGTCTCGACATCCAGGCCAGAAGGGGCCTCTGGGACCTCTTGAGGAAACTCAACGACGACGGGATGACCATATTCCTAACCACCCACTACATAGAGGAGGCCGAATCGCTGTGCAACAGGGTCAGTTTCATAGAGAAGGGGAAGATCATCGCCGAGGGGACTCCCGAGGAGCTCGCACACAGGATAGGTGCGGCCACCGTCGAGTACTTCGGACCCGACCACAAGACCCAGTACAAATACTTCCAGACGAGGGCGGAGGCGGACGGATTCGCCAAGACATTGGACGAGACGTACACGGTCACCGTCAGGAGGACCAATCTCGAGGATGCCTTCGTGGAGATGACCGGGAACAAGATCGGAGACAACGGATTCATGCTGGGACAGTCCGGGAAGGGCGGATCCGGCATGAAGAAGATGGGAGGGATGTGATTGTCTTTCCTCACAGAGGTCTACGCCGTGGCGTGGTCCGACATCCGTTTCATGAGGCACAACGTCCGCAACATCCTCATCTCGAGCCTGATGCTGCCCATACTGTATCTCCTGGCATTCGGTTACGGTCTCAAGGCGGGGGATGTGGAGATCGAGGGACAGATGATCCCGTACCTCGACTTCGTCATCCCGGGTATCATCGCCCTGACGTCCCTGTCGTCCTCCTTCTCGTCCACATCCACCAGGATGAACGTCCAGAGGCTGTATTACAGAAGCTTCGACGAGATGATGATGTGCCCTCTCAGCAATTCGGCCATAATCATCGGGAAGACCGCCCTGGGAATGTGCAGGAGTCTGCTCAGCTGCAGCCTGATGTTCATAATCGGATACGTGCTCGAACCCTCGTACATGAACCTGACCCCACTCCTGGTGGTGTCCGTCCTCCTGGCGTGCTTCACGTTCTCCCTCCTCGGGGAGACGGCCGCCCTGATGGTGAAGTCCCATCAGGCCATGTCGACGTTCAGCAGCCTCGTGATCACCCCTATGACCTTCCTCTGCGGTACCTTCTTCTCGGTGGCCGCACTGCCCGAGGTCCTCCAGGGACTCCTTTACGCCCTCCCCCTGACGGAGGCGAGCGTCTGCATCAGGGCCGCGGCACTGGACGTGTATGCGTTCCCGTACTGGGCACTAGGAGTGCTGGCACTGTTCGCGCTGGCATTCTATCTGATCGACCTGTATCTGATAAAGAACAGGAAGATCTGAAAACAATAAAGCCGCCCGGAAGGGCGGACCTTTTCCCAAATGGATCCTCCGACCGCCATCGGTGCGGTCGGCACTTCTTCTACGAAATGCCAGCATAAGGGATATGCCGCAAAGATGGGAAACGGACGAGACCTCTTGCGGTTGCGATATGTAGGGCATCCGGTCTTCGACGGGATCCCCAGAAGACTACGATCTGAATATGGGATGCTGGCACATCATAGAAGACGTATCGGCGATACGCAACGGAAGGTCGCGATCCCGATATCGTCTCCACAATACTTGCGAAAGATGAACGACGTCGGGAGGATCATCTGTCCGTTATCTCCTCTATCCTCTCCTCGAACTCCAGATAGACGTCCTTCAGCTTCTCCTTCATCTCGTCGGTGGCGTCCCAGAGGCCTCTTTCCATGGCCTCGTCCAGTCTCCTCAGCATGTCCACCATCGCATAGGGGTTCTCGTCCTTTATCCACTCGCGGGTCTCTTCGTCGAGGATGAAACGTTCGGCGAGGTCGTCGTACATCCAGTCGTCCACTATGTCGGACGTGCCCGACCACCCCAATGTGAAATCGAACAGTTTGGATAGTTCCTTCGCACCGGCGAAACCGTGCTTCTTCAGACCGTCCAGCCATTTCGGGTTGTCCACCTTGCTGCGGTATACGAACCGGATCTCCTCGCCTGCGGTCCTCAGCCTCAGGTTCTGCATGTCGGACGAATCGCCCATGTAGGACACCGGTTTCTTCCCCCTGATCCCCTCCACGGCCGCGTTGAATCCTCCGAGGGAATCCATGTCGTCGTCCATGTCCAACATGTCGACCGCCCTGGAGTTGTGGTTCTTGACGGTCACGTCCATCTCCCCGAGCCTCTTCCTGAACAGGTCGGGTCTAGCCTCCCCCTGGAGACCCTTGCCGTAGACATAGCACCCATGCTTCACGTAGACCTCGGCCAGATCCCCGACCGTCTCCCAGGCCCCGGTCTCGATGACGTCGCTTATCCCGCATCCGTACTGGCCGGGGGCGTCGCCGAATATACGTACGGATGCGGCCCTGCGGGCCTCGTCCGCCGGGACCCCGGAGGCTATGGCCTCCACGACGTCCCTCCTGAGGTCGGCCGCCAGATAGTTCGACTCGTCGTCCTCATCCAGGGAAGATATGGTCTGGACGCCGCGGTCTATCATCTCCACCAGATTGGGGAAGGTGTCCCTGAACAGACCGCTGATCCTCAGCGTCACGTCGATCCTGGGTCTTTTCAATTCGGAGAGCGGGATGACCTCCAGGTCCTTCACCCTGCCTCCGTAGTCCGCCCATACCGGACGGAGACCCATCAGCCGGAAGATGTAGGAGACGTCGTCGCCCCCGGTCTTCATGGTATCGGTGGCCCAGAGGACGATCCCCACGGTCCTCGGATACGTCCCGTTGTCCTTCACGTAACGTTCCACCATCTGCTCCGCCATCTTGGAGCCTATCTCCCAGCTGGAATGCCACGGGATCCCGTCCGGGTCTATGGAATAGAAGTTCCTCCCCGTGGGGAGGATCTGCGCCCTCCCCCTGTTGGGACAGCCGGAGGGACCGGGCGGGACGAACCTCCCGTCGAGGGCCAGAAGGACGTTGCCTATCTCGTCCCCCATGCGGCGCAGGGCCCCTATCAGGTCCCCGCAGACGAACGACACCACCTTCTCCAGATCTGGACTGCCTCCGCAGAACATCCCCTTAGAAAGTGCCAGACATTCCCCGGGAGAGAAATCCTCCGCCTGCATCGCCTCGATGAGGCGGAATGATTCGCCGTCCACGGTATCGGACGCCTCCCCTTTGAGCAGCCCGTCGGGAAGGACCCCCGACGGGTCCTTCAGAAGGTCCTCCATGTCCCAGCCGTGGATGTCGGCTATCGACTCCCTCAGGGAGGGGACGTCTCCGTTGGCGTATCTGACGAGGGTGTACACCGTCTCCGCCATCCTCTTGCCTTCCGGGACCTCCCCCAGTATGTGGAGGCCGTCTTTTATCATGGCGTCCTTGATCTCAAGGACGTAGTCGTAGAGAGCATCCACCCTCTCCTCTATCTCCTCCAGGGAGGAGTCCTTCGACAGTCCCGCCTCATCCAATATGTTCAGTCTGGTACATATGTCCATGACCTTCTCCGCTATAGACGGGATCTTATCCCTCTGGTCGTACTCCTTGGCCTTGAGGAAGACCTGTACGGCGTTCTCCAGTTCGTTGATCGCGTCGTACCCGCCGGAGCGGACCATGGCCGGGATCATATGCGTGGTTATGACGGCGTAACTCCTCCTCTTGGCCTGCATCCCCTCCCCCGGATTGTCTATGATGTACGGATTGACGTTGGGAATGTTTCCCAGGATTATGTCCGGATCGCATTCACCGGAAAGACCCGCGCTCTTGCCGGGAAGCCATTCGAGCGTCCCGTGGGTACCGACATGTACGACGGCATCGGCCTTCCAGACGTCACGCAGCCACCTGTAGAATCCCAGATACTGGTGGGGCGGGGCCGTCCAGGCGTCGTGGTATGCCTGGGACGTGGTCTTCCCCCTGTCCGGCTGGAACCCTATGAAGACGTTGCCGTCCATTATGCCCGGCAGGAGCTGTCTCCCGTCCAGCACGTGGATGTCCCCCGGAGGGTCGCCCCATCCTTCGACCATCCTCCTCTGTGCGCTTTCCGCTATCTCCCGGAACCATTCCTCGTATCTTTCGACAGGGACCGTGTCCACCGCGGCCTCGCGTATCTGGACGTCGGACTTCCAGCCATCGTCGTTGGTGACCCCGTCGAGGAGGCGGGTGACGAGTTCCTTCCCGTCCTTGGGAAGCCATTCCAGACTGTATCCGTGCTCCTTCATGCGGTGGAGCATGTCGGAGACGCTCTGGAGGGTATCGAGACCGTACCCTCCTCCCGCAAGGTCCTGCCTCGGAGGATACATGTATATGAGGACCGCGACCTTCTTTTTATCTTCTGGCACATGGCGGAGCGATGCCCATCTGAAGGCGGTGTCGGCCACCATGCGGCACCTCTCCGGGATCGGCATGGTCCTGTAGGCCCCGTCGGGACAGACGACGGCGCCGCAGACCGGTACGGTGTCTATCTGCCCGTCGTACTCGGGATTCACCACGCTCATGGCTATGTCCGCGGACGTGAGACCGAACGGACTCTCCTCCCACTTCTTCGGGTCCCCGTAGAGGGTGACGGCCTGGATCACCGGCACATCGAGCCTCTCGAAGAAGTTGTCCCCGCATACCTGCGTCCCGTTACCTGGGTCTGCGAGGAGGGTCTGGGCGAAACCCATGGTGTTGACGACGCAGTCGACCACGGGCCTCCCGTCCCTTATCAGATATCCGTCCACTATGCCGCGGATACCTATGGAACCCACCAGGTCCCTGACCGACGAGATCATGAATATCGCCACCGCCTCGGCCCCCCTCTCCTCTATGTCGTGGCAGAGCTCGTCCACCATGGCGGTGTTGTGGACGAGGAAATACTTCTGGTGGAAGAACACGGCTATGACCGGCAATCCCTTCCTCCCGACCTTGCCGATACCTTCCTCCAGAGGGACGTATCCCTCCCCCGGCACGTATATCCCCTGGGCCGGAGGCATGACCGGTTCCGGGACCTCCACATCGGCCCCGGCGAAAGTCTTCAGGGCCCATAGGACCACGGCCTTCTGGTTATCGTCGCCGCCGGCCTCCTCCAACTTCCTGAGGGTCAGGAAGTCGTCGTCCCCCTGTCTGAAGAGACGGCGGTACTCCGCGGTGGTCTCTGGTTCGGAACAAACGAGCAGGGCGGAGCAATCCGAATGTTCCAGCGTCTCCTCCAACTCACGGAAGTGGCGGAAATAGGACACGTCGCCGTGGACGCATATCAGCATGAAATCACAGGTGCGGACCTCGTCCAGGAATTCCCCGAGACGCTCCAGGTCCCCGTCCAGGGCGACGGCGTCGCCGCATATCAGATCGATGTCGTATTCCTCCGACAGCGCGGCCACCGCCGGTGCCAGTATGTGTCCGTCCTTGCTGCCGATTCCAATACCTGCGATCCTTAGCATGACTATCGGTTGGAATATAGTTCCAACACGATATTTTAATTATTGGATTATATATCCAACATAATATGCAGATGCGCATCGTCATACTATCGCTCCAGACAGCGGACGCCAAGACCATGGCCGGACCCGCCGAAAAACTCAGGGAACTCGGAATAGAACCCGACGTATACGCCATAAACTCGGACGATGCGGACGACGACATCCTAGTCTACCAGGAACTGGTGAGGCGTACCCGCCTCGCGGACCTCGTTTATCTGCGCTGCATGTCCGACACCAACCGTTTCAAGAGGTACGACAAGTACGAGAAGGTCCTGGAGGAATGCAAAGGATACGTCCTCGTCTTCAGCGGGAACGCCGAGGTCACGATGATGAAGAGGGCCCTCTTCAAAGGGTCCGACGAGGAGTTCGCACAGGTATCCCGCTACGCCGCATCACGCGGACCCGAGAACGACCTCGGGATGATGAAGTGGTTCGCCCGCCGTCTGGGCCTTTCCGATGCCGATCCGCCCGAACCGGTGGAGCAGAGGCGCGAGGGATATTACCACAAGGGCATGGACAGGGAAATCTCCCGCGACGATTACCTGAAGACCCTCGATCCGGAGAAGATGACCGTGGGCATCCTGTTCGCCAGCAGCCTGTGGATATACGACAACCTGGAGGCCGTGGACGCCCTCGTCGAGGCCATCGAGAGAAGGGGGATGAACGCCCTCCCCGTGTTCTATTCCGCCACCTCCTACAAAAGGGACGGCGAACCCGGGACCAAGGAGACCTTCGAGACCTACTTCACTGACAAGGGGAAGACCATCCCGGACGTGGTCGTCGTCCACACGTCCTTCTCCGTGATGTACAACTCCCGCGACGACATGGGGGTGAGGATCTCCGATGCCGACAACTACTATCACACCCTCCTCGACGTCCCCATGCTGCACAGCATGAGCATCACCGGGGATTATGCAGATTTCGAGCAGGACAAGATCGGTCTCAACAAACACGAGATCTCCTCCTCCGTTGCGTTCCCGGAGATAGACGGGGACATCATAACCGTCCCCATCGCCTACACGCCGAAGAAAAGCGGTATGAAGAAGGCCGTCCCCATCCCCGACAGGATAGAGAGGCTGGTGGACCTCGCCTACAACTGGGCCAAGTTGAGATACATACCGGCATCGGAGAGGAGGGTCGCCATACTCCTGTGGCAGTCCCGTCCCAATTCCGGCGTCATCGGCAACGCCGCCGGCCTCGACTCGGTGGAGAGCATATCCGACCTCCTGAGACGGATGTCCGAATGCGGATACACCGTGGACAACGTCCCGGAGAACGGAAGACAGCTGGTGGAAGAGATCCTGGACGGGGTCACCAACGACCTCGACAGCATGTCCTCGGGGACCATGAGGGAGAAGGCCGTCGCCCTCGTACCGGAGAAGGATTATGAGAAGGACTTCCGCAAAATACCCGAATGGGACCAGGAGATGATGAGGAAGGACTGGGGAGATCCCCCCGGAGAGATATGCGTCGACGGCAGGGACGTCGTCATCCCCGGGATCCTGAAGGGAAACGTCTTCATCGGATACCAACCGCTGAGAGGGACGGCGGAGAAGATGGAGCAGGACATCCACGACCCGACCCTCTTCGCCCAACACCAATATCTGGCATATTACAGGTGGATAAGGGACTCCTTCAAGGCGGACATGGTGATCCATGTGGGCACCCACGGGACCATAGAATGGCTGCCGGGGAAGAACGTGGGCATGTCCCAGAAGTGCGATCCCGACGTGGTCCTGGGAGGTCTCCCCAACATATATCCTTACATCGTCGACGACCCGGGGGAGGGGACCCAGTGCAAGAGGAGGATCGAGAGCGTCCTGATCGGACACATGCCCCCGTCCATGGCACGGGCCGGACAGTACGAGGAGATAGAGGAGGTGGAGGTACCCCTGCAGGAGTACTTCAAGCAGAAGAACTCCCCCGACGCAGAGCGCGTATCCGTACTGGTACGGGAGGTCTACGAGGCCGCAAAAGGACACAAGATGCTCAACGACCTCGGGATCACCGAGGAGAACGACCCCGGACCGGAGGGCTTCCTCCCCTACATAGTGCCCCTGCACGAATACCTCTCGGAGGTCAAGGACGCCCTCGTGAGGTCGGACCTGCACGTCCTGGGACGTGTCCCGAAGGACACCCATTTCGACGAGACCGTCTACTCCCTCATGAGATTGGACAACGGAGGGGTCCGCAGTCTGAGGGACGCCTTCGCAGAGAACGAGGGCGTGGACATCCAGAAGGCGATCGGCGACCCTGCTGGAAGCCTCCCCTCCGGGGAACTGAACAGCGAGGCGGTGGACAGGGTGGACGCCGAACTCCAGGACTTCCTCGCCTGGGCGAGGGGGACCGGCTACGACGTCCCCGCCTGTCTTAAGAAGATAGAGGAGGCCCACGGCAGGGTGTCGGAAGACCTCCGTACATCCGTGGAATACATGTGCCAGACGGTGGTCCCCAACGTCCGCAGGATGTCCGACGAGATAGAGAACATCATGCATGGAATGGAGGGAGGCTACGTCCTTCCCGGACCCTCCGGCGCCCCTACAAGAGGGAATGCCGACATACTCCCGATGGGAAGGAACTACTACTCGCTAGATCCAGACACGGTCCCCAGCAAGGCGGCTTGGGAGATAGGCAGGAAGATGGCCGACCAGATGATAGAGAAATACACCGCCGAGAAGGGGGAGTTCCCCCGGGAGGTGGGTTTCATAATCTGGGCCACCGACACCATGAAGACCGGAGGTGACGACGTCGCATACATACTGTGGCTCCTAGGGGTCAGACCGGTATGGTCCAAGGCGGGGGGACAGGTCGTGGACCTGGAGGTCGTCCCGCTGTCGGAACTCAAAAGACCCAGAGTGGACGTCTCCGTCAACATAACCGGTCTTTTCAGGGACACCTTCCCCAACCTGATAGATATGATAGACGACGCCGTGAAGCTCGTGGCATCGCTGGACGAGGGGGACGAGGACAACGCCCTCGCGGCCAACCTGAGGAAGGACATCGTCGAGGGTATCGCCGAAGGGCTGACGCCCGACGAGGCCCGCCGGAGGAACTCCGTCCGCATCTTCGGCGCCCCGCCCGGAGGTTACGGCACAGGCGTCAACAAGGCCATAGAGGCGGGGTCGTGGAAGACCGTCCAGGACCTGGCCGACGTCTACATCGACTGGTGCAGCAACGGCTACGAGAAAGGCAACTACGGTCAGAAGATGCGGGACGAGTTCGTGAGGAGGTTCTCCAAGGTCGGGGTCACGGTCAAGAACATGCCGGACAGGGAGATCGACCTCCTGGACTGCGACGACGTATACGAGTATCTGGGAGGCATGAACGCATTCGTCCGGGCCTACGGGAGGAAGGACGCCATGACGTTCATGGGCGACGGCTCGGACCCCAAGAGGACCAAGATCCGCGACACGAAGGACGAGCTCCGCTTCACCTTCCGCTCCAAGGTCCTCAACCCCAAGTTCATCAACGGACTCAAGGAACACGGGTACAGAGGGGCGGCCGAGATGGCCAACCTTACCGAATACACCATGGCCTGGGGGGCCACCTCGGACGTGGCGGAGGATTGGATGTACGAAGGGCTGGCGGACAAATTCCTCTTCGACAAGGATACGCAGGAATGGATGCAGGACGTCAACCCGTATGCGATGATGAACATCCTCAACCGCCTTCAGGAGGCCATAGAGCGCGGACTGTGGAAGGCGGACGACGAGTACCGTGAGAAGATAAAGGACCTCTTCATCAAGACCGAGGAAAGGATAGAGGAGATAACCGACAGATGATGTCCGATCGGAATGGCGGATCTCATCGCCGAAGGTCCGGGACCGGGAATGGACGGTCGACGGTATCCGACGATGCGGTCACCTGCCCCTTTCCTCTTCCTCTTTTTCCTTCATGTACTTCTCGTAATACTCCTCCGAAGGCGAGGACCTCATTATCAACACCGCGAAGATTATGGTGACGAGGGTCAGGGTGCTGCTGACGAAATACAACGCCATGACCAGGGAGTCGGAGTCCTTCAGGAAGACGTACACGGCTATGGCCACGGCCAAAAATGCGATATAGATCAGAGCTGCGGCGACCGTCAGCTTCTTCCGGCGTTTCTCGGACCTTTCGGACATCGGTATCGAGGGAGTATAGTAAATTGGAGTATATATCCAATTTCCAGACCCTCGGTCTTCACTTCTTCTCCCATGCCTCGTCGGAGACATCCTCGGGCTCCCTCCTCTTGGGAAGGTATACGAGGACATAGTATGCGAATCCCGCCGATATTATAAGGAACAGGAGTGCGAAAGCGGACATACCCGCCGCAAGGGAGTTGCCGTCCTTCAGCATGATGTACCCGGCGACGAATACGATGAAGAATACGACATACGCCGCCAACGCGGCCATGTAGACCTTCTTGCTGTCGATCTCTTTTCCACCGTTCACTGGAATCCCCGTCTCCCGCATGGCAAAAGGAATTAAAGGAGATTGTCCATTGGAGTAATCATCCAACGGATATAGGGCTGACAATATGACGGAAGAACCCCTCGTTTTCCCATTCACCAGAATAGTAGGTCAAGAGAATATGAAACGCGCCCTGATGCTGAACGTCATCGATCCCGGGATCGGCGGCGTCCTCATCAAAGGGGAGAAGGGGACTGCCAAGTCCACGACCGTGAGGTCGATGAACGCAGTCCTCCCTTACAGGACCGTGGTGAAAGGATGTCCCTTCCGCTGCGAGTTCGGAAAAGAGGAGAGATACTGCCCCTATTGCAGGGACAGGGTCTCGAAGGGGGAGGAACTGGAGCCCGCCGAGAGCAGGATGAGGGTCATCGACCTCCCTCTGTCCGCCACCGAGGACAGGGTCTCCGGGACATTGGATCTGGAGCACGTCCTCAAGACCGGCGAGAAGAAGTTCGAGCCGGGGGTCCTCGCTTCCGCCAACGGGAACATACTCTATGTCGACGAGGTCAACCTCCTGGACGACCACCTGGTGGACCTTCTTCTGGATTCCGCCGCCATGGGGACCAACTACGTCGAGAGGGAAGGCGTCTCGTTCTCCCACCCCGCGAAGTTCGTGCTCGTGGGCACCATGAACCCGGAGGAGGGGGACCTCAGGCCCCAGCTCCTGGACAGGTTCGGACTCTCCCTGGACATCAAGGGGGAGAGGGACGTCAAGAAGAGGGCGGAGGTCGTCAAGAGAAGGGTCAGATACGACTCCGACCCGGAATCATACATCAAAGAATGCAAGGAGGAGCTCGACGAGACCTGCAGGAGGCTGACCGAGGCGAGGAGGATCCTGCCGGAGGTCGTCGCGGGGGACGACGTGGTGGACATGGTCGTCTCCGTCATGATCCATTTCGGAGTGGACGGACACAGGGCGGACATAACCCTCCTGAAGGCCGCCAAGGCCAATGCGGCCCTCGAAGGCCGTAAGAAGGTCACGAAGGACGATATCCGTGCGACCGCGGAACTGGTCCTCGCTCACCGCCTGAAGAGGCGTCCGTTCGAAGAGGCGGGTCTCGACCAAGAGGAGCTCGAGAAATGCCTGCAGGACCTGTGAACTCCCTTCCGTTCACCGCCGTAGTCGGGATGGACGACGCCAAGAGGGCCCTCGAATGCGCCCTCGTGAATCCGAACATCCGCACGGTGCTCCTCCGCGGAGGAGGCGGGACGGCGAAGACCGTGCTGGCCCGTGCGGCCGCGGGGATCACCGACAGGAAGGTCGTCAACTGCCCCCTGAACGTAACCGACGAGCAGCTGTTCGGCGGAATGGACATCGAGGAGGCCATGAAGACGGGGAGGCCCGCACTCCAGCCCGGCCTCCTTGCCAGGGCCGACGGGAACATACTCTACATAGACGACGTCAACCTGATGGACCGCGGCATGCTCGCCGGGGTCCTCGACGCCGTCCTCACCGGGACGGTCCATGTGGAGAGAGGGCCCGTATCCGCCGTATACCGGTGCGACACGACCCTCGTGGCCACGATGAATCCCGAAGACAGCGACCTCAGCGCCCACATGCTCGACAGATTCGACCTGTGCGCCTACGCCTCCGAATGCGATGCGGAACAGAGACACACCATCCTGACCCGTAACGCGGAGTTCTGCGACGACCCCGGCCGTTTCATGGACCTGTACGGGAAGGACGAGGAGGAAGAGAGGGTGAAGGTGGGGAGGGCATCCAAGATCCTCCCTCTCGTGACCATTTCCGACGAACTCGTATCCGTCATATCCGAACTGTGTGTCAAAGTCGGAGCCGACGGGGTCAGAGGGGACATCGCCATGGTGGAATGCGCCGAATCCCTCGCGGCGCTCAACGGACGCGACGAGGTCATGAGGAAGGATGTCGAAGAGGCCGCCGTCCTGTGCCTGCCCCACAGGAGGAACTACGACCAGCCTCCTCCGCCCCCGCAGCCCCCCGAACCTCCCGAGGAACCTCCGGAAGAGCCTCCGGACGATGAGGAAGAGGACAGGCAGGACCCTCCCCGCGACGACCCCGACGAAAGAAGGGACCCCCCGGAGGAGGAACATGAGGACGAAGAAGAAGAGAAGCCTCCGGAACCGCCCATGCAGGACATGCCCGACCTCGAGGAGATGATGTTCGAGATCGGCAGGCAGTTCCGCGTGATAGATTATCTCGATACGCGCGACAGGGTCCCCTCCCGGACGAAGACACGCAAGGGACGCAGGGCCATGGCCGTCAGCGCCGACGGGACCGGGAGATATGCACGCTCGAGGATACCCGACGGAAGGACGGAGGACATAGCGTTCGACGCCACCATAAGGGCGGCCGCCCCATATCAGAGGGTAAGGCATAGCGACGATGTAGCCCTCGTCATCGAGAAACAGGACATAAGGGAGAAGGTGCGCGAGAGGCGCAGCGGATGCACCCTGCTGTTCCTGGTGGATGCCAGCGGGTCGCTGGGTGTGAGGAAGAGGATGGCGACCGTCAAAGGTGCCATCCTGTCCATGCTCAGGGACAGTTATGTCAAAAGGGACCGGATAGGACTCATGGCGTTCCGCCGCGACTCCGCCGACATGATCCTCCCTCCGACCAAATCCGTGGAATACAGCTACAAGTGTCTGGAGGAACTCCCTACGGGCGGTAAGACGCCCCTGTCGGAAGCCCTCGTAAGGGTGGACGAGTACATGACCGCCTATGCGAGATGCCATGTCGGGGAGAGGTGCTTCGTCATCCTTGTCACCGACGGAAGGGCCAACGTCCCCCTCAGAGAGGGTGCGGACGCCAACGATGAGGTGCAGAAGATGGCCGAGGACATGAAGATCCCCGGGGTCAAGTGGATCGTGGTGGATGCCGGGATGGGATTCCCCCACTTCGACAACGCCCGGATGCTGGCGGAGAAGATGGGGGCCAGATATTTCAAGCTCGAGGACCTCGACGCCGACAGATTCGCAGAGGGAGTGAAGGCCGCCATAGACCCCTGACCGGGTATGTTATGATGCCAGAAAATACCGTTGCAGGATGTTAAGTATTAATTGACAAACGATGGATATATCCCACATGGCACAATTCGCAGGCAGGGAAAAAGAGCTGGAGGCCTTGGAGAGGCTGTATTCGGCGGACGGCCTCCGCACATGCTCCGTATACGGGAGGTCCCGCACGGGGACGTCGGGACTGGTAAGGGAGTTCTGCAAGGGAAAACCGGCCATCATCGTCCGCTTCCCGGAAGGGACCCTGCGCGAAATGCTCGAATCCATATGCGATTCCGTCACGAGATACACCTCGGAAGACATCCCCCTGCCCGCGGATTACGACGAGGCGTTCTCTGCGATAGGGGCCGCCTGCGGCGGGGATGGGACGGTCGTAGTGCTAGACGATGCCGCCAACGCCGACTCCCTGGAGTTCAGGAAGGCCCTCGGCAGATTCATAGACGGCCACATAAGGGACTCCGACAACATGCTGATCCTTTGCGGATCGCCGGAGAATGCCATGGTCTCCATGACCGAGCGCTCCCCTTTGAAAGACCGCATAAAGGACGCCGTGGTCCTCAGACCCCTCTCCTTCGCAGAATCCAGGGAACTGCACGGCAAGATGAAGGACCTGGACGCCTACAAGTGCCACCTTACCGTCGGAGGCATCCCCTTGTACCACCTCCTTATGAACAAGTCGGACTACGAGACCTGCGTCGAGAAATGCTTCCTCGGGACCTATCCCCGCCTGTGTGCCGAAGCGGAGAACATAGTCAGGAAGTCCTCCGTCCCCTACAGGTACTGTTCCGCGATCCTGTCCGAGATGGCCAAGGGATGCGGACGTCCCATCGACCTCGCCAACGACCAGGGGATATCCCGTCAGCTCTGCGAGGTATATCTGAAGAAGATGGAATCCGAAGGCATGATAGCCCGTGTGAACCCGATAGCCAATGCACCGAAGAAACCCGTATTCACGGTAAAGAACCCCTTGCTGGGATTCTACCATACGGTGATAAGGAACAACTCCGACATAGTCCTGGCGGACCGGACGGATTTCTCCGACATCGCTCCGGAGGCCGGCATGTTCCTGGAACTGAGGTTCCGCAGCATATGTTACGGCTATCTCAAGGAGAACTTCGACTGCAAGGCAGTGGGGGGATGGTGGATCGCCGGCGAGTCCACGAACAGCATCAACCTCGCGGCCGTGATAGAAAAGGACGGGTCCGAATACACCCTCGTATGCGACTGTAAGTTCAGAAAAGGGAAGATCGACACAGGGGCGCTGAAGAATCTGAAGAAAAGGGCCGAAGCGGTGGAAGCGGACGACAAGAGGCTCGCCATGTTCTCCGTCTCGGGATTCGACGGGGACCTCGTCAAAACGGCCGAGAAGGAAGGCATACTCCTGATCGGTCCCAAAGAACTTCTCAATTAATGTAAAAATAAATTTTCTAAATCATGTAAAGAGGGGTCGGAGGCCCCTTCCGGGGCCCCTTCCCCCTCAATCCTGCTTATCGGCGTTCTGCTTGAGGACCGTGGCGATGAACTCCTCGGTCTTACAGGAACCGAGGTCTCCCTTGTCCCTGCTCCTCACGGCGACGACGGTACCGTCCTCGCTCTCCTTCTCACCGATGACGAGCATGTACGGGACCCTCTGCAGCTGTGCCTCGCGGATCTTGTATCCGATCTTCTCGTCCCTCGCATCGTTCTCGACACGGATACCGGCGGCCATCAGCTGGGAGGTCACCTTGGCGGCATATTCCCTGCTCTTCTCGGAGACCGACAGCACCTTCACCTGCACGGGTGCGAGCCATACGGGGAACCTTCCCGCATAGTGCTCGATGAGGATACCCATGAACCTCTCGACAGAACCGAACACGACACGGTGGATCATGACGGGATGGTGCTTCTCCCCGTCCGCACCGACATACTCCAGATTGAACCTCTGGGGCATCTGGAAGTCGAGCTGGATGGTCCCGCACTGCCAGGTCCTTCCGATGGAGTCCTCCAGATGGAAGTCAATCTTGGGCCCGTAGAACGCCCCGTCCCCCTCGTTGACGACATAGGGGAGTCCGATGGCCTCGAGCGCATGGACCAGACCGTTGGTGGCGTTCTCCCAGTCCTCGTCGCTGCCCATGCTGTCCTCGGGACGGGTGGAGAGCTCGACATGGTACTTGAATCCGAACTGCTTGTACACCTTGTCGATGATACGGACGACGTTGGTGATCTCCGACTCGATCTGCTCGGGGGTCACGTAAAGATGGGAATCGTCCTGGGTGAAGCAGCGGACCCTGAACAGACCGTGCAGGGTACCGGACCTCTCGTGCCTGTGGACGATACCGAACTCGCCGAGCCTCAGCGGAAGGTCCCTGTAGGAACGGGACTCGCTGGCGAACACGATGGTGCTGCCGGGACAGTTCATCGGCTTGATGCAGTAGGGCTCATCGTCGATGGTCGTGGTGTACATGTTGTCCTTGTAATGGTCCCAGTGGCCGGACATCTCCCACAGGTGCTTGTTGAGGATGAGCGGGGTGGAGATCTCCTTGTATCCCTCGGGGAAGTGTATCTCCCTCCAGTAGTTCAGGAGGATGTTCTTGAGGGTCATCCCGTTGGGGAGGAAGAACGGGAATCCGGGCCCCTCTTCGGAGAACATGAATATACCGAGCTCCTTGCCGAGTCTCCTGTGGTCCCTCTTCTTGGCCTCCTCCAGCATGACGAGGTATTTCTCGAGGTCCTCCTTGCTCTCGAAGGCGGTACCGTAGATACGGGTGAGCATCTTGTTGTGCTCGTCACCCCTCCAATACGCACCGGCGAGGGAGGTGAGTTTGAACGCCTTGCACTGTTTCGTGTAGAGGACGTGCGGTCCCGCACAGAGGTCGGTGAACTCCCCCTGTTTGTAGAAACTGATGACGGCATCCTCCGGGAGGTCCTTGATCAGCTGTACCTTGTAGTCCTCGTTCTTCTCCTCCATCAATTTGATGGCGTCGGCACGGGACAGGGTGAAGGTCTCGAGCTTGAGGTTCTCCTTCACGATCTTCTTCATCTCGGCCTCGATCTTCTCGAGGTCGGCGTCGGTGAATCCCCCTTCCCTGTCCATGTCGTAGTAGAATCCGTCTGCTATCGAGGGCCCGATGGCGAGCTTCGTCTCCGGGTACAGTCTCTTCACGGCCTGCGCGAGGACATGGGAGGTTGTGTGTCTCAGAACAGAGAGACCGTCTTCGACTTCCTTCACGCTTCCGTCACTGAATAATGCTTTCATTTGGGTTTTCCCTTCCCGCCCATACAACAGGCGTTGGGCATGCTATCCCGCCTTTCCATATATTATTATCGAGAAGAAGAGGGATGGTCGGGAGACCGCCCTACAGGGGGAACACACCCTGGTAAAAAAATAAGGCACATGGGGAAAAGCCCATGTGCCAGATGTCGGAAGTACCGACGCTCACGCATCCTGGAATATGTTGTCGACGGGGACCTCCTTCTGGTCCCCGGTCTTCATGTCCCTGAGGGTCACGCAGCCGTTCTCGAGCTCCTTCCTTCCGACTATCACGGCATATCTGGCACGTATGGAGTCGGCATACTTCAGGGCCTTGGCCATCTTCCTTCCCATGATGTCTATGTCGGCGCTCCTGCCCTCGGCACGGAGACGGGATACGATCCCTGCGGCGTCTTTCCTGACATCCTCGGAGACGGGAATGACATAGGCGTCGATGCCCTTCTCCTCGTATACGATGCCCTCCTTCTCCATGGCCAACAGGATCCTGTCGAACCCGATGGCGAAACCGGTGGAGAAGACCTTCTCGCCGCCGAAGAGCTCGGAGAGGGTGTAGGATCCGCCGCCGCAGATCTGCTTCTCGGCTCCGAGGACCGGCGCTTCCGCCTCGAAGACCATGCCTGTATAGTAATCGAGACCCCTGACGACCCCGAGGTCGATCTCCAGGTCCCTGACCCCCATGACACCGAGTATGTCCACGAGCTCCTTGAGATAGGCACCCGCCTCTCCGGGGACTTTATCGAGGACCTCGACGCCGCCTACCGTCTCGGTAAGGTCGAAGAGGGCTTCCGCATCCTCGTCCTTCACTCCGATATCCCTGAGGATCGGTCTCGCCTCGTCGTACAATTTCTTGTCGAGTTTCTGAAGGACCTCCGCGGCCCTCTCCTTGGGAACACCGATGTCGGCGATCCTCTGCCTCAGGACGCCTATGTGACCGATGCGGATCTTATAGTTCCTGAGCCCGAGGGATTTGATCATCGATGCCGCCATGGCTATCGCCTCGGCATCGGTCTCGGGGGTGGCCGAGCCGATTATCTCGGCACCGAACTGGAAGAACTCCCTGTATCTGCCGGCCTGAGGCCTTTCGTACCTGAAGCACTGGCCGAAGTAGAACACCTTGATGGGTTTGGGGTAACTCCCCATGCCGTTCACGAACGCCCTTATGACTGGGGCCGTCATCTCCGGGCGGAGGGCGATATCCCTGTCTCCCTTGTCTTTGAAGTTGTAGAGCTCCTTCATGACCCCGGGGCCGGACCTGAGGATGAAGAGTTCCGCATCCTCGAAGATCGGGGTCTCGATCTCCCTGAACCCGAATCTATGAGCTACTCCTCTGAGAACATTCTCGTAGGACCTTCTCTTCTCAAGCTCGTCGGGCAGGAAATCCCTCGTTCCACGGGGACACTGTATCATACCACTACCGACAGTCGGGCTGTATTAAATTAATTGCGTCTCGGAAGTTGACCGGGGAAGGTGGGACGGATACCGGTCGGAGCGGGGAGACGGTTCGTCGGAGAAAGACTCGGAGCCACATCGGCCAGATGTTGCTGGCACATCCGATGAACACTGCGGATGTAGCACTGCATGTAATATCAGCCTTTTATTACAAATGAGCCTAGTGGATGCAGAATGCCGTTAGGCGGGGAGTCCGGTGCACCGAGACTGACCCTCTCAACGTGCACCGGAACCGTCCCGGCAGGAGGTGAGACGATCTTCGCGATCATCATCAAACACCGGAAACACGGTTTCCAAATCACGATTAAGACCAACAGGGTCAAGATCGTGATCCGTCTCCCGTGAGGAAGACGTAAAACCTTGACCCCTCTAGGGTCCGGTCCCGCAAGGGACCGTTACCCATTTCACCTCTGAGATTCAGAGGTTTTTCATGATATAAATAAACATCCACATTTAGAATATTTAGTGTCTGGCACATGGAAAGACACCGAGTGCTACATGTAATATCAGCCTTTTATTACAG